>Ga0209710_1000673_pt1 | contig 29690 bp, 32 predicted proteins | sample ArcticOcean_MG_C_5_FD_187436 | JGI IMG/M metagenome (GOLD analysis project Ga0209710, IMG submission 187436) | Marine microbial communities from western Arctic Ocean - ArcticOcean_MG_CB4_138 (SPAdes) (version 2) | ecosystem: Environmental > Aquatic > Marine > Oceanic | place: Arctic Ocean...
TAGACGTTGTTGAGGGGACCTTATTTTTAGGTTTAATTAATGTATTAAATTCATTACCTAATAAATATTTGTCTCCCTTAAAATTTATTACTTTATACGTACGACGAACAAATTTTGACATTTCAGGTGAAGATAACTTCAATATAATATATTTATTGAAATATCTTTAAATAATAATTTACCCGCAAGCCATTCTTATTGTAACTATTAATATTGTTATAAATAATGCTAACCATAAACCAGCATTCAACATGGAGAATAATGGCCATGTAAAGATGTTAACAAATGGTATTAAATTAAGAAGACCAAATGCAAACCCTAACATAACCGCCAGACATATAAAAATTATCAATGCAATAAAAGGTGCCCACTTCATTAATATATAATTATATAATTTATCTATCTCTAATTAATCTTTAACCGTTGATATTTTTTACTATTTCTATTTTTTAAAATATGGTTTAACATTGTTTTTGTTTTTCGTTCGGTAAATTTAGTAATTTCTGAATTACTTATTTTTGATTGATTACTTAAAAAATAATTTCTATAATATTTCCTTAATGTATTATCTAAATATTTTTTAGATAGTGGTTCTCGTCTAATATTTGTGATGAGTGTTACATTTGATAATTTATCCGATTTCTTAGTATTTAAATAATCTATAATGATTTCTTCTAACTCTTTCTGTTTAGTTTTTAAATATTTTGTTTTGGTTTCAATTTTTTTTATATCTTTGGTTAATGTTTTATAATTTTCTAAAACAGTAAGTATTTTTCTAGTAGTCATTATAATATTTAAATAAATTTAATTTAATTAAATATGATATATTTAGCATCCACCGCCTATTTCTAACGGTTTTCTGTTTGAATCCGGGTCGATAGTAGTTTGCATCCATGGCGATACCTTAACACGTGGGTTAGAGGGTTCACTTCGTAACTGCCTGTTAGCATTTCTTAAGGATTGCCCAACGGTATTTACTCCTACGTGATAACCAGCGTCTAAAAAGTTACCATCACCTAATTTACCTGAACTTGGTACCGATTGCGCCCACTCAGAGTCGGCATTTCCTGGTAATAAATCACTAGGGTTTAATTGGTCCTTTGGGAAACAATCTTTTGGTTTTTGGTTTCCAATTAATTCTCCAACTGAATCTACTTCCCCATATACAGCGTTTCTACCTAACTGTTCACCTGGAGAGACAGCGTTAACGCCGCCCTCAAAATTCTCTAAGGAAGTTTTTTTTGAATTCATATATAAATTAATTACGTAGACTAACGCTACAACACCGACAACAAGTAAAACAATCTTTATAACCTGATCTCTATCCATTTTATTATAATATATAATTATAAAATAATTATTCTAAAAATATTTAATTATTAATCTTTTTATAAAACATCTAGTTTTTCTCTAAAACTTTTTATCTCAGTGTCTAAATCGGACACTCTCTGTTTTAATGTTTCACTCGCTGTGTTAATTCTTTTTGTATTTGTTAACACGGTCTCTTTTTCGAGTTCCTTAGTTTTAATTAATTCTAATACTTCACTTTTTAAATCACCATCAATTATATCATCCCTTATGCTAAAACTTTTTTCATCTACAATATTTGTATCGCATACATTTTTTTGAGAATTAATTAATTTTTCAAAATCAACCTCCTCCGCCCCCATATCGTCACTATAATCAAATCTGTCTAATTCAAAATTTAATTTGAAGGTTCGTTTAAATATATCTATAGTTTTAATTACAAGTAAAATATCTTGGTCGATGTCTATATTATAATTACTAACTTCTTCTAAATCAGTATCACTAATTACAAACTTCAAATATTTCATATCATTTTCTAAACTATATGAATTTTCATATAAACCCATAAGTAATTTTTGTTCTAAATTTTTACCAAACCATTTAAGTGAATGTTTATTAGAAATATTTATAATATATGCATCTAAATTATCTAAAAAATTGACTAAAGAATCGTCTTCTAAAGTATATGTTACCACCGATTGTTCATAATCCAATTCATTAATTTCGGATATTTTCGATTTGGGTAATTGAAATACAATAGGTTTAGTTAAATAAACTTTGTATATATCTGTTTCTAAATCTTTTCGGGGATTTCCTTTAAACGTCATATTTAATTCTTCTAAATCATCGTAATCAGTATATTCCGAATAATTAATCATTATTTATATTTTTATAAATATTAATTTTAAATAGTTTTTATTTAACAAATTGAATATCCCTAAGTATTAAAGGATATTTAACAAACTGAAATATCCCTAATTATCAAAGGATATTTAACGGTATCATCGTCTGCAAATATTTTTCCAAATTCAATTGAAATATTATATGATTTATCTAAATTAGATTCAATAAATTCGGGGACGCTCGTTAAATCGCCATCTATAATTATAGGATTGTTTTTAGTTGAAGTAAATTTAGTATTTAACATTAATGGATAATTTTCTTTTTTCAGCAAATTACTTTTAACATTTTTTTGAAAATACAAACCCATATATTTTTCTAATTTAAGTATTTTATGAATATTTTCTATATTTATTCGCCATTTAATATAAAAATTATTATAATACTTATCGGGTTTAAATAAGGGTTTAATATTTGTAAATTTTATAGTAATATTATGCTTATTTTCTAATAATTTATACAAGGAACCTGTTTGGGTACGAGATATTTTAATTATTTCCAAAGACATTTATAAATATATGTAAGTAAATTTTTAAATAATAAAATATCAAAACAATATAATTAAGTATGATGGAAAATATATTTAATGATTTAATGAATAAATTTATAGAGGAGATTAATAAACACGAAAATATATCCAAGATACAAAAAAGTTTAGTAGACCCTTTGATACGTTACACTTTTAATAAAATTTACCCATATTTAATATTAGTTTCAGTAATATTTCTATTAATTTTTATACTATCACTATCTATATTATTATTGCAGATTAAACAATTTAGAAGTATCGATTTAAATTATTCTTAGAATTGTAACATAAAACTAAACGGGTAAATTAATTATGTTTATATAATAATAAATATGTTAATACTTTCAATTCTATTTATAATTTTACTAATTTATTTATATGTAAAAAAAAATCATACAGAAAATTTTGAAAATCCTAAATCAGAAATAAATAAACCTACCTTTTCAAAAAAAGATTCACATAAGAATAATGGTGTATCTTTAAATAATAATGAGGGTTCTATTAATAACTCACCTAATTTATTATCAAAAACTTCTACGTTGGCTCTTTCATATACCTTATACGAAAAAGATGAACATGGGATATTATTAAATATTCCTAATAATTATTGTGAAATTTCAATAGCATCTAAAGATGAAAAAATTCACATATTTTTAGCATTCTTGAATTCGGTATATCACTATAAGATAGACAGATATATATATAGAAATCACCAATATAATTTAATATTAACTCTAGTAATTAATAATGATAAACACGAATTATATGTTAATAATAAAAAATTATATTATTACGGCGATACTTTAAGAAATGACAAATCAACAGTTTATAACATGACTTCTGACCCTATAATAATAAATAAGGGAAAAAATTTAAAAGGGATTCTTAATGGTATAATTACTTATAATAGAATTCTTAAAGAATCAGAAATTAAAGAAATGTATGAATATATCAATAATAAGTTTATAATAAAAATCCCAAAAGAAGTAGAGATTTTAAAACCTCTAGAACAACCTATAAAAAAAAATAAACGCTGTAATTTTAATAATGAAGAAATTTGTAAAGATTGTTCACAGACACGCATTGATTTAGTAAATTCTAAAATTATTTATGAAAGTCCCGAATGCTCTCGAAAAATAAAGGGTTATTGTGCGGCAAATAAAGATTACGTATGTGATATCATTGATATTATAAATAAATTAGGAAATAATTAAAATATCATTTATATAATATATTATACTATATAAATGAAATACGCACCTCTTATATTAATTTTATTAGTTTTATTCATATCTACGCTTTATATTAAAAAGAATTTATCCAAATTTATTTGTGCGTGCGAAAAGGAAACTTTTACGGATACTATTGCAAAGACGCAACCACCCCCCCATTTTAAGACGTTTGATGACTACTTTAAAAATATAAAAACACAAATACTCCAAATGCGACCGTTCCTTAAACTTGGTAGGGCAGATTTATATAAAAAGGGTCCAATTAAATACGCCAATGATATTAAACTACTCGACGAACTAGATGTATTAATAGGTTCGCTTACAACGATTGATAAACCTGCATTAACAGGGTGTAAAACCAGAAATGATGGAAAAGATGGAGATGATAAACTCGTGACAAAGGATGGTACTCGTAGACATGATAATCCTAATGCAAATGCCAATTTCGCCAATCCCTATTTAACAACAATGATGGACCAGCATTGCTCGGAGGCCACCCGGGAACAATGTGGTAAACCCCCAAAGCATCATCGTTGTGCTTGGTATGGTGATTCACCTCCTAAGTCCGGGACAATTGAAGGATTTACGAGTGTTGAATATTTTACAACTACTGTAGATAATCCCGATTATAAAATTTTAATAGATATTGTTAAATGGGTAGAGAGGTCCGAACCAGGCGTTTTCACCCAAAATTGGAAAGATTTAATGGCTCCTGCCATAAATGAAGAGGAATATTGTAAGTTTTGGAATTTCTTTTATTCTATCGGAATTGAGAAGGGGACAGATGTAGATATAAAGAAGTGTGTTAAGAAAAAGGGTCAAATTGAAGAAAAATCATTTTCAAAAGGGCAAACCAGTTTATTTAATTTTACTGATAAATATCTACAAACTATACCTGTATCAAACTTAGATACACCCGCAAAAATAGACACAACTGAAAAAATAGACCCAACTTCGACGGTAAAAAGTTGTGATACGGATGGAAAATCGATATCAAAAGAAATAAAATATCTTGATATGGATAAATATATATTAAAAACAGAAATGATAGCTCCACCCGATATGTCTGACTATGTTAAACGTGATGAATTAGATAAATTTAAAATAGATAAATCCAAATATATATTGAAGTCTCGAATACCATCACCGTCTCGATTGCCCGACCCTAATAAATATATTCTTAAAACTGAATTGAAACACACTGAAACTAAAAAACCCCCTATGTACAAGGGTTATAATATAGCAGGCGGTCCCTTAGATATGACGATGGATAATGCTTTATACCCTATGAAATCTAGATTTAATACATGCGCGTATGCTAAGGTAAACAAAAAAGATCATAAACAAAAATCTACTAAAGACGACAATAATAACGAATATAATTCTAATAGATTAAGTCAGTGTAAGGTGCAAAGAAATATGCATACTCCCGATATCTTCGGTCGTTAACTTATAGCACATTTAAAACAACCCGTTTCTTCTTCTGTTATAATCGGAAATTCAACCATATCATCAATTACTATAGGCGCTTTTATCTTGGATATAACATCCTTAACAGCATACTCAAATAAATAACTTATATTTGTACCTTCTTTTGCAGAGGTTTCAATATATATTATACCCGGATAACAATCTTGAAGTTCCCGTAACTGGGTATCGACTTCAACGCATTTAATATCTGCTTTAGTTCCAACAAAAAATGTTACGCGATCCTCTACTTCACTATTATTATCTAATTGACCAAACCAGTATATGAGATCCTTTTTTAAATTTGGTTCATAAACTGACAAATCAAAACAAAGTAAAACCAGTTTAGCTTTTTTATAATACAGCGGTAGTAAACTTCTATACTTTTCTTGACCAGCCGTATCCCATATATCTAATTTGACAATTTTATTATCTAATTCTAACTCTTTTGAATTAAACGAGCAACCTACAGTAGTTTGGCATTTAGACGTGAAGTCGTTTTTAATATACCTAAAGACAAGTGACGATTTACCTGCGTTAGCATTTCCTAGTAAAACACATTTGAGTCTGATAATTTCATTCATCTGTATATTATATATATATAAACAAAAAAGATATATATAATATAATAATTAATGGATGAATTAATAATTCAAATTAAAACGATTTGTCATCCAATAACAGAAAAGTACACTGTTAATTTAAAATCGTTAACTGAATATTGTCTTTTAATTTTACAAAATATTTATGACAAGACATTTTGCAAGAAGCATATATATAAAGAAATTATAAAACAATGTATTTGCAGTTTATACCCAGATATTTTTCCACATACGTATAATGATTTTATAGTATTCGATAATTCACATATAGTTGACTATCTTAAAACTATTCCACAGTTTGAACAGCGGACACCTGAATGGTTTAAAATGAAAGAGGACAGTATAGGGGCAAGTGAGAGTGCTATTATTTTCGGGAAAAGCATATTTTCAAATAAAAATAAACTTTTAATGAAAAAAAGCGGTTACAAAGAAGAATGGAAATCAAATCCAGCATGCACGCATGGGACAAAATACGAAACCGCTGTGCAAATGTTATATCAAATGAGAAATAATGTACAATTATTTGAATTCGGTAGTATAGTTCATAATAAATACAAAATGATTAGTGCTTCGCCCGATGGAATAACCGAAAAAGGTATTATGGTTGAAATTAAAGTGCCGTTTAAAAGAAAAATAAGTGGAATACCACCAATATATTATTGGTATCAGATGCAGCAGCAAATGGAAGTGTGTAATTTAGACAGAGTTGATTTTGTTGAATGCAATATCAGTGAGTATCTAAATAAAAAAATGTTTTTTAGTGATATAAATTCTGATAGGGGGGGTAATAGTTTTTATAATAAGCAAAATAATATTAAAAACATCGTCATAGAATATTTTGTTAAAAATAGGGTTGGGAAAATGGTATTAGACTGGATATATCCTGAAAAATTTTTAAAAATGGACCAGATAGATAGTTGGATAAATAAATGTCGTAAAAACATCGATGCACGCGAAGATGCTGTATATTCAAAGGAATTATACTACAAAGTTAATATTTATTCCTGTTGTAAAGTTTGGAGGGATAGTGAATGGTGGAAACAAAATTATATGAAATATCTAGACTTTTGGAAGGAAGTAGAACATTATAGAAAAATTGGATATGAGAGTTTATTACCAAAAAAACGTCCTCGAAAACCCCGCATAAAAAAATGTTTAATTGACGATGATGAATAATTTATTAAATTTAAATTACCTAAATAATATCTATATTTAAGTAATTAGATGTCACTCGAAATAGACAACCGTTATAAAATAGTAAAAAAAATAGGTGAGGGTGCTTTTGGTAAAGTATATAAGGGCATTCATTTAGAAACCAAAGAATATGTTGCAATTAAAATTGAAAAAAAGAGTGAAAATACTATTAATCGATTACGCCACGAAAGTCTAGTTTATGATTATTTTAGAAATACTATTGGATTTCCAAAAATATATAAATTCTTAGAAAGAAAAAGGGATTTAGTTTTTATTATGGAATTCTTAGGTCCCAATCTTGAAGAATTATATAATTACTGTAACAAAAAATTTACTCTTAAAACGGTCTTAATGATAGCGATACAGGTATTAAATAGGATTGAAACATTACATAGCGAAGGTTTTATACACCGTGATATTAAACCGGATAATTTTTTAATTGGAGTTAAAAAAAAGAAGCGGGGGCGAATTTTTTTAATTGATTTTGGATTATCAAAAAAATATATTACAAAGAAAAATAAACACATTCCGTATAATGACAAGAAAAATTTTACAGGTTCATATAGATATTCTTCTATAAGAAATCATAAGGGTATTGAACAGAGTAGAAGAGATGATTTAGAATCTATAGGTTATATGTTAATATATTTTTTAACAAAAAAATTACCGTGGCAGGGTGCAGGAGGCACTGATAGGAAAACAAAACGTAAAAATATTTTCAATATTAAAAAAAATATATCATTAAATTCTTTATGTAAAAATATACCGACTGAATTTTTGTTATATATGAAACATTGCCGCTCTTTAAAATTTACGGATAAACCTAATTATAAACTACTAAAGGAGTTATTTATTGATTTATTTAAATCGAAACACTATAAATTAGATTTTATATATGATTGGAATAATATTGCCAGAAGGAAAAAATGCAAAAACTAAAACCTTATTTATCGCTTTGTCTGAGAATTGCGGCGCCGCCGGCAAATATAAAACTAAACAGAATTGCGGTCGCACCCATAACAACTGGTATACTTCCTGCTACCCAAGCAGTTTTCAAGTAGCCCCTGGCACATAGGAAATATAAAAATATTGAATAAAGCGCTGTTATGGTTATACTAGATAAAGTATTACGGATTGTATAAACAGGACCTTTTATTCCAAGAAGTTTAAGACCAACTAAACTTATAGTACAACTAATAATAAAATATATTAAATACATCATCAATGGTTTACATGAGCTAATCTTCATTTTTTATATATATATATATTATATAATCTTTTCTATTATGACATCGTTAAATTATCACTTTATTATCAATCCCTTAAATAACAAGGAAGTATTAATTAATACCAAAGAGGGTAAAAAAATTATACAACAATATATTCATTATTTAAAAGGAGGATCAAAATGGAGATTTTCTAAAGAACGCGATGGACCTCTTCTCAAAGAACTGCAGATACAACTTGCGTTAGAAAGATCAATGGATATTCCATCCTCACACCGAGAGGTTGCACAAGAAAGAGCAATGAATAGCGTATCGACAACTGTACAACCTGCCCTCCCCTTGGCGGATGCGGTAGCAACCCCCGCGTGGCGGGAATGGGGAACCCCCTCCCCAGACGGTTTTGATGATAGTGTATCGACAACTGTACAACCTGCAAATCTACAAAAGTGGCAGCAGCCCCTTCTCGCAAAAGAAAGAGGAATGAATAGCGTATCGACAAATTCACACCCTACTCAAATACAACCGTCAGCAAAAGAAAGAGCAATGAATAGCGTATCGACAAGTGTAAAACCTGCTAAAATACAACCAGCAGCACAAGAAAGAGCAATGAATAGCGTATCGACAAATGCACACCCTACTCAAATACAACCGTCAGCACAAGAAAGACCAATACAGGTTAAAAGGTCTGGTACATTATCGACTAATTCCAGTATTTCACGACTTGATATATTAGACGATAAAATAACGACACTTTCTGATATTGTCGAAAATTTACAATTAACATTAATGGATGCCCAAATTCCTCATCAAAAAAGAGGTTCATTTTGCAGTATATCTTAATAGGAGGGTTGCAGTAGACCTAAATAGTATAAAATTAAACATATAAGGGATTTGTATTTAAATTCCAAGTTTAGACTCCCGCCACTGAAAATGTGGTCTCCTACTAGGCGTAAGGAACCTTTGCTCACAGTTATTTTACAACTATTTATTATATATTTAAATAATAATACATTTACATATATAATGAATAATGAATTATCAATATCACTAATACTTGGTAATGGAATTAAAAATTCACCAGACGATAATATCGAATCAGATTTTTTTAAAAAGAAAAAACAAAATTATTGGGTAAACGACGAAACCATATCAAATTGTACTATATGTAACTGTGTTTTTAGTTTTACTAACAGAAAACACCATTGTCGATGTTGCGGAAAAATTTTTTGCAACAATTGCTCTAATTATTTTGTCACAACACCCAAGACAATTGATATACCTATTCAAAATAAATACTTTAACTACAATTATTTTATGGAAAACGGTAAAAACAGGGTCTGTGCTGATTGTTATAATAATATAGATGAAATAAAAAATCTTAATAAAATTACTAAATTTTTTAATTTATTACCCTTGGATTTAAAAGATTATATTAATATTAGTTTTACTTGTCACACTTGGAATAAAGTCGCCGCTATTTATTTTAATAAATTTAAGGGACTATATTATAAATTTCCAAATTATAATTTTAATAGTATCCAAAGAAAAATGCTATATATAAATCGTTACTATTTTTATGGTCATTCAAAATGGTTGGTGCAATTACTAATAAGCATTGACTGGTCTAAGAAACCTTTACCAAAAGAAACATTAGATGATTTATTACTGAGAGCGGAACGACTTAACACGTGTCGATATATGAGATGCAGTAGTGGTTGTAAACAAACATTAGATATAGAGGATATATTTATTATATTATCTAGGAAAATTATATGCAAATATTTAATAAAAAATCTTATTACCCGCCTAAAAATTATAATTTTTAAGCAAAATAGATTTGAAGAATTTAGTTGTTACCTTTATTCACTAATAAACTTATTGCATTTTTATAAAAATTACACAGAGATCAGTAATATAATAGAACACTTTATATTACATCTATGCACGAATAATGTCGATATTAGTAATAAATTATTTTGGCTTTTAACTCAATTTATAGACAATCCGGAGTCAGGATTTTATTTTAAAAGATTCCGTTCTAAGTTAGTAGAGCAATTAGATAAGGATACTTATAAATTATTCCAAAACGGTTACGATTTTACTCAAAATTTAATAAATATTGTGGAATCGGACCCCCCAAATGCTGTTATTAATTTAAAAAAGTTTTTAAATGAGTATTCAAAAAAGCGGGAAAGTTTTTCAATTCCAATAAATGTCCTGAAAAAATTTACAGCAATTGATTATACTAAATTACGGGACGTTGATTCAAAAACGAAACCGATTATATTACCGTGTATATACGGTGAAAATAAAACATATAACATTATGTTGAAAAATGAGGATATTAGAAAAGAGGCCATTATTATGAATATTATTAAATTAATAGATTATTTTTTAATACGAGAGGAAGGTGTTGACTTAAAGATAATTACTTATAATATTCTCCCAATTTCAAGTAAATATGGTTATATCGAGTTTGTTCCCGACTCATCAACATTATATCATATCAAAGAGGATTTAAACTTTTCAATTCAAAATTGGATTATTGAACATAATACGACTCTTGATGTAGAGAATATTCGTGATAATATATGCAAATCGTGCGCAGCCTATTGTGTTATTACATATCTATTAGGAATAGGGGATAGACATCTTGATAATATTATGATAACCAATGATGGAAAATTATTTCATATTGATTTCGGTTATATTTTAGGAAAAGATCCTAAAATGATGAGTCCAGAAATTAGATTAACTCCTGAAATAATTGATGCTATGGGGGGTATTCATTCTAAATACTATAAAAATTTTAAAAAATATGCAAATATTTCTTTTAAATGTATGCGGAGACATTCGCGTACATTTTACTTGTTATTATCCGACTTGACAAATATGTACCCAAAACCGCCTAATATTACAGAGGAATATATATATAATTATATTTTTGCCAGATTTATACCCGATGGTAAAACAAAATATGCTATCAAACAAATGGAAGATAAATTAGATTATCATAGTGCAAAAAATTCATATGCTGAAACAATTATTGATTATTTTCATAAAAAATATAAATCCGCGAGTTCGAATAGTTCTGATAAAAAAACTGCGGTTGATAAAGCTATGGAATACAGTGTAAAAACAAAGGATACAGTGGTAAATAGTATTTATAATTGGTTCAATTAGAATACAAAATAACTCTTACTTTAATTATTTCTGGTTTTGTTGGAGGGTGGTGTATATTGGGATTACTATTCCAACACGATCTAAAATGTAGCAACATTTATTTTATATATATATATATAAATGTATAGACAAATAATAAATCCTGTAACGGGGAAAAATGTTGCTATAAATAGCAAATTAGGTAAAACTATATTAAGAAAATACCTTTTTGTGTTAAGCGGTGGGGCGGCTCAGTTAACATTGGAGGATATTAAAAAAAGCCATCCCCGAGACAGCATACAAGAATACACCGTGTACAATGGCACCCAAAAGGGGAAAGTGGTAGGTTATCGAGATGGATCTTCAGGTATAAAAGTTAAACTTAAGTTAGAAGTCGGCGACGGCCGTTACGGGCGGACGGTGCGTGTTTCCCCCGAGAGACTTACAGAAGCGACGGCGACGGTGGCGGCGAGCAAGGCGCTCACTGTGAGTAATCCTGGCGAAATAAGATATAATGGTAAAGATATTCGTTTATGTTGCTCAGATACACACCAAGGGGTGCCGGTATCAGATAAAATGCCAATTCCACTTATTTATATTAGAGCACACGGAATGACAGATTCTTTTGAACGTACTGGTGCCCCATTAGTGGTTCCGGGTTCTCCGGTTGTTATAAATAGTTTAACTCTATCTACCATACCCAATTCCGATTTTAATGGTCAATTAGGTCGTGTGGTAGAGGTCACCGACGAAGGTTACCATATAAAATCTAGTCCTGATGATGACGGCGAGGATGGCGAGGGTTTTTTCGCCACGAAGAAACAGATTATGCCTTACTTTGAATCTCGCACAGCTCAAGGAGGAGAAAGTGCTTTTCGCGGCTACCCCGAACGCTATTTAGAGTATGGAACTACAGTTAAGGATTCTTCTTCTGGTAAAAAAGGAGTTATTGTATCTAACTTAGATTCCGCAACCGGAAACTTTAAAGTTTTATTTGGTTCATTGAATTCTAGTCCTCGCTTGTTACACCACAGCGTTCTTACTCCAACAAACTCAACTTCCTTTGAAATTCCACCTAAAACATATATACTTAACTTTAGTGATGTAGGGGACGACTGTCGTTTAGATTATAAACGAACTCCAGGTGAGCCGACATTAGAAGAGCTACTTTTAACTCATGTACTTCGTCCATTTATTAAGGAAAGAAAAACTACGGCAATAGAAAGCGCTAAGGCTAAGGGGGCAATGAAGTTGGACTACGAAAACGCTCAACCTAGTGATACATTATCTACCGCAGAAATTAGAGAACTAAAAGAACGCCTTCACATTTTTAGCGGTCAATCTCGTAGAAGTGATCTCGACGCTCGCTCTCTCTTTCGCTCCTTAGGCTTTTACGCCCGCCCACTTTTTAAAAATAATTTTAGATTACAAACTCCTGGAAGTAAAATATTAGATACGTGGTTAGATTTTAAAAACGGTTGTACACGGGCAGGTTACGAAGGAGACGAAGACGTCGAACGTCAAATAGACGCTTGCGATGTAACGTGTATAAATACTGATAGTATGCTTACAAATTATGCCAAAAACAGATGCCATAAATATTCCAAAGATATGTTAGATAATGAATTTCATAATTATTTAGAGATGATAAGTTTACGAGAATTAATTCGTCATCATGGACCGGGGATATATATACTGAGCAGTTGTAGGTCATTTGTTCCTGGAACTGACCCAGAAAATCGTGATGAGGTCTACGCCGAGCCGCCCGCCCGGGATGGGGTAGCAACACCTGCTCAATTGGCCCTACAACGATCTGAAGAGAGGTCGGGTGCATTTTGGGATAAACCCACAACAGAAGAAGGGCTACGGGCGGCGTTAACGACGTACGGCGTCGGTGAGATGGGGACATCGTATTAAATAATATTAATAAAATATAACATAGAATTCAGTCATTAAATTAAACATTAAAAATCGTGAAAACCCCCAACAGAAGAAGGGCTACTGGAGGCGTTAACGACGTAATTATTTTGTTATATTTCCTTTTTTAATTAATTTATTTTTTATTCTAACATGGTGGTTACTATAAATATTCATATGCCGAAACAATTATTGATTATTTTCATAAAAATATAAATCCGCGAGTTCGAATAGTTCTGATAAAAAAACTGCAGCTGATAAAGCTATGCAATACAGTGTAAAAACAAAGGATACAGTGGTAAATAGTATTTATAATTGGTCCAATTAGAATACAACATAACCCATCAATCAAAGGCTTATCGACACAGGAGCAGCGGCACTCCCCACCTCCTGCTCCTGCCTCTCCATGTCGCGCCGCCGTTCGTTTACCAAGGTTTCCGCGACTCTCTGTCTCTCTCTCTCGGCCTTTATCTTCTTCTGGTGGACCTTTTTGCCGACGCGTCCACGACTCGGATAGTGCCCTTTCGTACCTCCACTCAAAACATTTAAGTATTTTCTTATTATACTTTTTCCTAATCGGCTCGTCACCGAAACTTTTCTACCCGTTTTTGGATTTACTATTTTAGAATACATTTATATAATATAGAGATATAAATATATTTTTATTCAGGGTTTTTGATAACTATATATAATAATTAAGCATATAGAATTTAAAAATTATTAGTTAACCATTGATGGGTTTTATTAATGTTCCAAACTTATCAAATATAATGATTTAGTATTATTTTTTAGTTAATTTGATTTTAATTCTAATATGTTTATTTTTAATATATAATTTAAAAATAGATAATATGAACCGATTTTTAGATAAACAATACAGGATTAGTTATAATATAGATGACTTACCTAAAAAATTTACAGTATTGGATAATTCTAAATCAAAAAGTTTAACTCTTCTTGGAAAAAATCTTAATCAAAAAAATACGCAAGGTTCTATCAATATTGCTATTGAGTTAGTTTTTTCCGGGTACTTTGAATCAGTAATCAAAAAAATAATAGAGGTTTATATTAAAAATATTAATTTAGCTCAACCGCGAGGTATTTTATATATCTCAGAATTTTATAAATATTATAATAATCGATACGATAAATCCGATAAAAAAAAGAAGAAAATCGAGATAATCAATGATCAAAAAATTAAAAATTTTGTCAGCAATTTAATTACCTTAATTTGCGGGAGCAATCAACGAGATTTATTAAAATTGGTAAAAATTTCGAATAAAGACTTTGACTTAAGTAAAAAAAGGGGGTCTATGGTTAGTAAGAATTTATCTTTGGTAAGAAAATATCTTCATTCTGCTGATAATAAAAATATTGTCATACCTTTATCGGAAATTATTACACTCCTCACCGTGCATTATATAAAGGGTCGTGAACAAAAAATTATTTATTGGATTAGTTGGCTACTTGAATATGAAAAGGTTTTCCATAAGGGTAATTTGGAAATAGGATTCAGGGATGTCCCTGGTATAGAAAATAAATATACAAAAGATTTTTTGTGGATTATATGGAAAATGTTAAATTCATGCGTTAAGTCACCGGATACTAAAAAATATATTTCCAGTTTAGAGCAGATATACAAACATAATTTTACTCCAGGTTCCAGAAAAAAGCGCACATCACTTTTAATTTTAGCAATTTTAATTTATATTAACCCTATGCCCAGACTTGCGTCACCAATACCATCTATAGACCCTATGTTGTTTAAACAAATGCAATACGAAACGTTATTAGTAAATATAAAATATTTTGCTCTTAAAAAAAAACTATTAATTAATAATTTATAAATCAAAACATTTCATTAATTAACTTTCGCGTTACTTTGATATTATCTGAAAAATTTCCACCTTTTAATATGTTATATTTAGGGGATTTTTGAAAAAATAAAAATACACCCTGTACAATCAATATCAATATAAGTCCCAATAAAAGTTTATTCATTATATTATAAAATTACAAATTAATTATATTTTTTTTAAGTAATTCTACAAAACATTGTTTAGTGATTTCCACGTCATATTTAGAGTCGTGGAATTTCTCACTGTCTATATTTATGTCCAGTACGGTTGCCAATTCAGCTAATTTCGGCCATTTGTATCCGCCATATTTAGAGGCATATCCAGTTTTCTTTATTTTACAAAATTCTGTAGTAGATTTCATTGTGCAAAATCTGGGTGCATTATCAATGGTTTTATTCGAGAAAGAATTCATTAAACCACCTACATCAAAATCAATATTATGCCCGACAATTACAGTATCTTTATCTATGCATTTTTCTAGACTTATAATACAAGACTGCAATGGTACTCCGTTTTCATTTACAAAATCTGCAGTCCACGGGCATTCGCCGATCGACCCTCCCCACTTTATATTCTTCGCACCCTGGATAAATTCAGAATAATCCGTTAAAATTTTCCCATCCTTATCGATGTGTTGGAATGATACCTGAATAGGTTTTTGTGTAGGTGGACGAAAGGTACCGATACCATTTGTTTCTATATCCAATATTATGTAATTAACCATATTTATACTTTGTGATTATCAATAATTATTAAATCAAATTTTTACTTAATAATTATAAAATGATTCACTTGTTTAGAAATGCAAAATAATATTTCATTAAACATTGCATACCATTATGAAAATTATAATTTGTTCATACTTTTATATCCGTGTTTTATAGCATTATAAATTTGATTTAATATTTATTTAAAAATAAATCGATTATAAAATCTATAAAATGTCTAAAGTAGAAGGTTTGTCTGTCGGTATTGATTTGGGAACTACTTATTCTTGTGTTGGATGTTGGCAACACGGACAAGTAGAAATTATTGCGAATGAATCGGGTTCACGTACAACACCGTCATATGTAGCATTTTCTTCGGGGGGCGAAAGACTTATTGGTGATTCGGCCAAAAGTCAGGTAACTATAAATCCCGAAAATACCATTTTTGACGCTAAACGATTAATCGGTCGGGACTTTAATGATCCAGTTATTCAAAAAGATATTAAAACTTGGCCGTTTACTGTTGTGGATACTAATGGTTCACCCGCAATTAAGGTAACTAGTGGAGGAGAAACAAAGATTTTTAGACCAGAGGAAATATCTAGTATGATTTTAATTAAAATGAAGGAAGTCGCTGAACATTATCTGGGTGGAGAAGTAAAGAACGCCGTTATTACCGTACCTGCCTATTTTAATGATTCACAGAGATCGTCTACAAAAGATGCTGGTAAAATCGCTGGACTAAATGTGATGAGAATAATTAATGAACCAACAGCCGCTGCAATTGCGTACGGATTAACTGATGTATCGGAGGAAGAGAAAACCGTATTAATTTTTGATTTAGGAGGAGGCACATTTGATGTATCATTATTATCTATAGATGAAGGGATATTTGAAGTCGCTGCTACGGCGGGTGATACCCATCTTGGTGGTGAAGATTTTGATTCAAATATGGTAAGTTATTTCATTAAAGAATTTAAAAAGAAAAATCGCGGAAAGGATATGAGTTCCGACCCCAGAGCGCTGCGTCGTTTGCGTTCGTCGTGTGAAAGAGCCAAACGAACGCTATCCTCATCGACACAAGCTTTTATCGAAATTGATGCACTATATGACGGTATTGATTTCAATTCGACTATTTCGCGGGCAAAATTTGAAGAAATAAATATGCATTTATTTAAAAAAACAATTGATCCAGTTGAAAAGGTTATCCGGGATTCCAAAATTTCTAAAAAGTCTATTGATGAAATTGTATTAGTTGGCGGGTCAACACGTATTCCTAAAATTCGAGAATTATTGAGCACTTTTTTCAATGGTAAAAAATTATGCGATTCAATTAATCCAGATGAAGCTGTAGCATATGGGGCCACCGTTCAATCGGCTATTTTATCTGGTGTAAAAGATGATGCTATTAACGATGTGGTTCTTTTGGATGTAGTACCATTGTCATTGGGTTTGGAAACTGCTGGTGGTGTTATGACTACATTAATTGAAAGAAATACGACCAAACCTACTAAAAAGGAACAGACTTTCTCGACGTATGCGGATAATCAACCAGGTGTTCTTATTCAGGTTTATGAGGGGGAGCGAACATTAACCAAGGATAATAATCATTTGGGGAAGTTTATGTTGAACGGGATTCCGCCAATGCCTCGAGGCGTACCGCAAATTGTAGTAACATATGATATTGATGCGGACGGGATTCTAAATGTAACTGCTAAAGAGACTTCGACTGGGAAAGATAATCATATATGTATCAGTAATGACGGTAATCGGTTATCCGCAAGCGAAATTGCACGAATGGTACAAGAGGCGGAAGAAAATAAAGAAGCAGATGAAAAAATTAAGAAAAGAATCGAAGCAAAGAGTAAACTTGAAAATTATCTATACAGTGTTAAAAATTCAGTGGATGACCCTAAACTCGCTGATAAATTTTCCGAGGAAGATAAAACTCTTCTGACGAACACACTTAGTGAAAATATGAAATGGTTGGAGGAAAATCAAGCATTGGACGCAGAGGAATACGACTCTAAATACACAGAAGTTAGTAATCTCGTCGCCCCTATTATGAGTAAACTCGGCGGTGAAAGTGGAATGCCAGGTGGAATGCCTGGGGGAATGCCTGGGGGAATGCCTGACCCAGCAAACATGACACCCGAACAAAGGGCGCAAATGGAAGAATTAATGAAAAATATGGGCGGCAATAAAATGCCCCCCACTGCAAATTCCTCCGCGGCACCTGAAGAACCAGTATCTGAACCTAATATAGAGGAAGTCGATTAAAATAAATGAAATTAAAAATATTTTTTTTTAATTATATTTAAAGACTTATTAATTCTCTAACAAAAACATAATGACCATTATTTAACAATATAATATAGTCACTGCAATGGCGATGCTGTAATATTATCTCAGTATATTATAAATGTCATTTAGAAAAATTAAAGTTGGTGTTATAGTTGCACCTCCGTATATTTACAAAACTAAAGTTGGTGATAATAAATATCATTTCTCTGGATTTTTTTTCGATATATGGGAACTTATAGCAAAAAAAATAAATTTAAAATGCGATTATACAATTTTAAAAGGTTCGAATTATGCCAAAATATTAAAAGATAATGGTGACCGATATGATGTTATCATTGGAGATATTTCAAATAGCTCATATCGATATAAATATGTTAATTTCACTAATCCTATTAAACTAAATAAAATTGCTTTAGCAAGAAAAACGGTTTTTAAACCGTTAAGTTTTTTTAGTCGATTTATTAAAACTATTTCAATTCCTTTATTAATATTAGTTATTGTGGGTATTATATTCGGTTTAATTCTTTGGTGGGCCGACCCAGATAGAACATTTATAGAAAGTGAGATGGGTAACCAATTACCAAACGGTTGGCGCAAACCTCTTATTAGCACAGTCGCATCTATGTTTGGTGAAATGGGTGGAGTAGTGGAAAGGACAAATTTATCGTTCAGTAGTTTAATCACAGTTTTAATAATTATGGTTGTATCATATTTTTCATCAATTTATTTCCAAGCAATGACAATTGGTGATATGATAAGTTTCGATAGTACCTCTGTTGTTGAACAAAAAGGTGTTAAAAATATTAATTTACTAACATTGAAGGGTACTTCCGTTGCGAAAGTTGTTCAAAATTCCGGCGCATCCATTGAATATCTAGATAAAAATAAGGTTGAATTAGTTCAATTTTATAAAGCAAATCTAGATAAATACGATGGATTTGTTTTAGATTATGAATTAATGAATGAAATAGAAAAGCACGACCCTGATATTATGATTGATACACATGTTTTTGGATATGATGACGTGCAATATGCTGTTTCTAAAAAAAATAATCAATTACTGTCAAAAATTAATGGTGCTATTTTAGAATTGCAATCCTCTTTAAAAATAAAAGAAATTTGCAGTCGATATGAAGGGACCGACCCCTCGCAATGTATAATTTAATACTTTATAAAACTTGGTATATAAAAAATATTTTAATTATTCAATTAAAATAATTTGATAAAATGTACACCATACCCTGGTTAGTTAAAATCATTTTTTGAAAATTTCTTTTTAACCAAAAAAAATAATAGCGCTTCCTCTACGTGTTCAAAGGTAAAATCGATAAATTTTTTATTGTTTATTTTTTTATCACCAACTAGTATGGTTTTCCATCCAAAATTTTTTGCTGTTAAAAGATTTTCAGGAGTATCTTCAAAAAAATATACTTCATCGTCGCGGTGTATTTGAAAATTGTAAATTGATCTGAAATATCCATCTGGGTGGGGTTTTAAATATTGAATATGATCTCGGGTTATAATCCTTGTATTCGGAAAAAATTTCTTTAAACCCAATCTAGTTAAAACCTCTATAGCGTGTTCCATGTTACCATTTGTGAAAATATAAACCGGCTCATTTAACTCTCTTAATAATTCACCCAGAAATATTTTTGGTTTAAATGAATTATAATATGTTGTTGTTGTTGTTTCATCTATATTATCTCGACGGTTATATAGTGTCCAATCTAAATCAAAAATAAATTTTTTCATATTATCTAATATAGTAAAATATTAATATTTAAAAGTTTGATATTAAAATAATTATATTAAGTTATTGTATTAAAATGACAACAACTAATACGGAACCATTGCTAGCTTCACAAAATAACCGGTTTACATTATTTCCTATAAAACACGACGATATATGGAAAATGTATAAAAAGGCCGAGGCGAGTTTTTGGACTGCGGAAGAAATGGATTTATCCAAAGACAAAGATGATTGGGATAATAAATTAACAACGCCTGAAAAATCTTTTATTAAAAATATACTGGCATTTTTTGCCGGTTCGGATGGTATTGTGGGAGAAAATCTTTTGGAAAATTTTTCAACGGAAATACAGATTCCCGAAGTGCGGTGTTTTTATGGATTTCAAATAGCAATAGAAAATATTCATGCGGAGGTATATTCTCTTCTTATTGAAAAATTTATTACAGATAGAGTAGAAAAAACAAGATTGTTAAACGCTATAACTGAGATACCGTGTATTCAACAAAAAGCCAATTGGGCGCTTAAATGGTTCTCGCGTGAAAGTAGTTATGCTGAACGCTTAGTAGCATTTGCAGTTGTAGAAGGGATATTCTTCTCTGGGTCATTTTGCGCAATATTCTGGTTAAAAAAGCGGGGTCTTATGCCCGGATTAACTTTTAGTAATGAACTTATTAGTAGGGACGAAGGCATGCACACAGACTTTGCGGTTCTCCTATATTCTAAACTTTTAAATAAACTAACACAGGACAGAATATATGAAATTGTTAAAGAGGCCGTTATTATAGAAAAATCTTTTATCACTGATTCTATTTCCTGCGCGATGATTGGGATGAACACTGAGCTAATGAACCAATATATTGAATATGTTTCTGATAGAATTGTATATCAACTGGGTTATGAAAAGATATTTAACAGTAAAAACCCTTTCGATTTTATGCAATTAATTTCAATGGAAAACAAAACCAACTTTTTTGAGAAACGTGTTGGTGAGTATAGTTTAGCAAATGTTAATGTCGACCAAACCGAGGATATAGGTGAAATGGCTTTCGATAGTGTATTTTAATATATCAAACTATATTATAATGTTATTTAAAACTAATTATCATTATAATACTTTTCATAAATTAGGGCACATATTTTTAGGGGCGTTACTATTCGTTCTATATAAATTATCAATAAAACAAAAATTGTATAAAAAATTATTGAAATTATTAATTATATTAATCCTGTTTTATCAAGGAATCCAATTATTTTTTAATGTCAGATTTTTCGTTGATATATTAAAAGTAAAACCAGGAAACTCACTTAAACATACTTTAAATAAATTATTCGATTATTGCACTGGTTATATTCTAATGTTTGTAATTTTTAAAATTTATAATTCAAAAACCTACTCCACATAAATCAAAACATATTCCAGGAGTTCGACAATTATTACAATGTTAAAAATATACATAAATCTTATTACAATTAAATAAGATTTTATGTTTTTATATTAATGGCAGTACTTGATAATATTTCAATACTATTGATACCGTTGGTAAGAGGAGAATCGTTTATACCATCTGTAGTACAATCTTGGAAAATGATGTTATGTGTTTTGGGTCCGGCTCTATAACCAATACATTTTGGTAACTTCATTTCCCTATGTTTCGATAATTCTACTAGTTCTGCTGTCCCACTAATACTTGTCCCCCCGTCAATATTATAACTGGAGCAGTTAATTAAATAAATATTATCTGAATCCTGGTGCACATCATATCCTATTGCTTGTCCTAAATTAGATGAAACATTTCTTGTACTACAATTTTGAATTAAACAATTACGAGAACTAGATAAACTCCACGCTCTAATATCGTGTCCGGTTGATCCGTTATAAGTAGATTTTAGGTGTGATTTACCTAAACCATTTGAATATAATGTGTAATTTTGCTTTTGTTCATCACTAATAGAATTAGGCGGCCCCCAATCAGTAAGAGTATCACTACTCCTTGGCCATTCATCAGTTTTATTATGACAATTTGAGATTACACAACCATCTACATATAACCCTTCTATGGCGTCTAATTTACACGTAACCAACCCTTTATTAACATGGAACATACTGTCGCCATTAAATAAATAATTTATCCCGGCCTCACTTAACGTCTGTGCCGCCCCCGCCACCGCCTCACTTTCTGCCCACTGAACAGTTCGGTCGGTTATAGAATTTCTTTTAACGCAGGGAGTATCGGCGGCGCACTCGCCATTAAAAAAAAATTCATTTGCTTCAATTGCTTTAGTTATAACTAATTGAGCATTTGAAACGGCGTTTCCTTTGTATGTCCCGTTGCTATTAATAGTCAATGGTGCACCCGAAGCATCTCTATTTTGTGTTTGGAAAACTGATCCGACTGGGTCTTTTTCGGGAGTACCTGGATAAGTAGAGTTTTCTAAAGCAGGTATTTCGTTTATAAACCCTGTATGGTTTTTAATTATTACATCATTTATATAAATGTTTTCAGAAGGTTCTTGTCGTGAAACTGGAAATCCATTAACTGCGACACCAATCTGATTGATTAATATTCCATATGAATTTCCGTCTACAATACCTTTGTGATTTTTATATAATGGTATTACACTTGTTGTAGTTTTTTTTTTTCCATCCGCTGAATTTATAACTCCCGTATACACACTGGAAAGATCTTGTTCTAGTTGAGTTTTTATAGATGTTATATCCAATCCACCCGATATATTCAACCGTATAGTTGAAAGTGCCGCATTCCATTCACTATCAATTCCTCCGGAAGCATCATATTCAGTTTTAGTATACGAACCATTTTCTAATCCGTTGCCGCCACCGCCTGATATATCACGGTGCGCGTATGTTTCGAGAGCATCTAAAAAGGGCCATATAAAACGCGCAGAAGAAAATATTCCTAATACTGGAACATCTGTTCTATGTCCCTGACCCCTTAAATGATCTATATAAATATTTCTAACCCCATTTAACCCTAATATACCTACTTCATAATCGTAAGCCGTTATATTTTTTATAATTATATTTGTTGCTAAATTCCCATGGATGCTATGATGGGCGCTTCGTCCTAAAACCCCATCTTTGATTATGCATCTATCAGCATATTTTATTTTTGAACCAAATGTATGGGGTCCCTGGGAAGGTAAAAATGGAATAGACGCCAACTCAATATTTGAATAAAATCTCTGTTGTAAAGCATGCTCTGACGACTGTTTAATCTCAAAACCATTTAAATTTAAAATAATATTGCTGGAATAAATAGATATAGCACAAAAAAATCCTAACCCGTAAGCATCTTGTGGATAAAAATTATAGTGAAGGGTGCTGACTCTGGCACCTCGTGCTATTTCGTTAGGAGTTGGCGTCAACGAAGCAACTGAATTAGGATTAAATGTTATATTTTCTTGTAAAATAAACTCTATATTTTTTGTAGCACCTACAACCTTAGTACTTACACCACTTTCATTTGTAATTAGATAATATTGAGGGTCAATAATAACCGTTCCGTTTTTAAAATGATTATTTGTTAAAAAAACCTTACTTTTGATATTAGATGTTATATAATGTTCCAATTCTATATATTTTTTTTTATACGTAATTCCTATAGATTTTAAAAATTTAATATTCCCAGACATGTTTACTATATATTAATATATTTATTCCGAGATTGTAAGGCATATTATAACTATTTATCAAAATGCATATATTTGCTTGATAAACCCCAAATTCTATATAAATATTATTAGGTTGTTTATAATAATTTATAAATTTGATTTTTTTTAGGAAAACATAGATTTTATTATATCATGATTTGCGACGTAAAAAATCCTAATACCAATGAGGTACTGCATCGATTTGGTAATAATATATTTACATATGAAAATGGGGGTATTACAAAAGGTTGCCCCAAAATCGCGCAAACGCGCTCTCCTTTGAAATCAGTAACTGTATTCCGTGGCAATCCTATGTTAGCGAAAGAATATAAAGATTCTGAAGGAAATCCAAATGCAGATGTAATTGGATGGTGGATGTCTGAAAAATTTGACGGTTATCGAGCGATATGGAATGGTCGATGTTTTAAATCCCGTACAAATAACAGATTTAGCGTCCCAAGGTGGTTTTCACAGTTGATGCCCCAAGGAATTGCCTTGGATGGCGAATTGTGGATGGGTCGCGGCAGATTTGACAAATGTGGACTTTTTAGGCGACGTCGACCCAAGAAAACTACCGACCGTGAACAATGGGAACAATATTGGGCAGACGCAGGCGTGATTTATAAAGTTTTTGACCTTCCTAATTCATCGTTAAAATTTGAAGAACGGATGAAGAAACTAAAAAATATTATTTCTAAACAAATTGTTTCTGAATTTGTCTTTAAAGAAGACTTCATAATTAAAACATTCCCCCTTGAATTTACGGAACAAATTAAAATTAATAGTCGTGATCAATTGGAGGATAAATTTAACAATGTTGTTAGTAATAATGGTGAAGGTTTGATTTTACGTGAACCCCTAAGTATATATGAGCGGCGACGCTCCCCCAGTATGTTAAAATATAAATTACAAGCGGATATGGAGTGTACTATAATAGGTTATAATGATGGTACTGGAATAAATAAAGGTCGTCTGGGTTCATTTATTTGTCAATTTCTTAATAATGATATCGTCTTTACGGTTGGTGGAATGAATACAGATGTTCGAAAAAAATACAAAACAACTCATGCAATTAATACTATAATTACAATTCAATATAATGGATTTACATCTGGTGGAAAACCTCGCCATCCGAGATATCTAAGAAAAAGGTTTAAAGTTTAAAAATCCTTAATTAAAACTTCATTATAAATTTTTTATTATTATTTGATAATATGGCATGCTTCTGGGAGGGAATATTATCATCTCTTAGTACAGTTGATAAAGTTAAATTGGGAATAAATAATCATATTCCTAATTTAATTGAGGCATTAAAAAAATATAATACACACGATATTACTGTTTTATGGCAAAATAAGGATATTTCTAAAAAAGAAAAGGACGAGAATTATACACATATTAATGATTATAGTGTTAATAGTTATAATAAGGGTTACTTATGCAGTACGTGTGATCCCTTTTTAATATTAGTAAGTCATATACTACATGTCGATATTCATCACGAATATTTAAATAATGTTATTAAATATTCGAGTAATTCCGATAAGACGTATGTTTTTAAAAGCAACTCAGGACATTTTACATATAAAAAAAAATACTAATTTTTAATAACCCATAAATCAGAACAGAGATTAGTATTAAGCATATATTCATAATCCATGTTAAAATGCCCATTATCTCCCCATTCTAATCCAAAACTGTTTCTTATTATAAATGTTTTTTTGGCGTCGTCGTATCCTACACAGAGACAACAATGTCCGCCTAAATATATATCTTTATCACCTGGTACCGATAGAGTATTATCTATTTTATTAATTTTTTCAAAATTCTCGTATACACTAAATCCAAAAATAAATGGGATACCATTTGATAGACATCCTTTTAGGGCTGCGATATTCTGATGTATTCTATAATATTGTATGGGTGGTATATGAATATAACATTCGTCAAATGGTTTGTTAGTTAGATAACAAGGATTGTAATTCCATTTTGTTTCGGAGCAAATACCATTAATATTTATAGATTTTATAGTGTTTCTAATTTGAGCCCCTGCATCATACATAATTGTATTCTCTATTTTTCTTGTATTATAATAAATAAAGAGTCTACTAGGAATAAATATATGTTCTTCATCTATTTGAATATGATTAAATTCATATGCTGCCGCAACGGCATTTGCTGTGGAACTCCCAATACTATATTGATTATATATACCTGGCATTTTATGTCTTAAGTCTAAATCCTCTGCATCCAGTAAAAAATTATAATGAATATATTTGTCACGATAATCGGGGGAATCTCTTTTCCAACCATATTTATTAAAATCAACTGAGTCCTCCAAAAAATAAGAAAAATATAACCCCATATAAATAATAAATATATAATCTTTAATTTTGAAAAATTAAAATTATATTCTGACTAATTAATTTTGCTGAATGTAAATTTTGTAAAAAATTTATAATCTAATATATAAGTATGTATGATTATATAATTATAGGCGGTGGTATCGCAGGTATTATATCCGTTAGTGTTATTTATAACAGGTATCCTACCGCACAAATTTTATGGATAGATAATAATAATTTTAATTCGGGGGATTTAAGTAAATATCCTTTGGTTCCAGCAAATACACCATTTAACGTACTTGTATATTTTATAGAAAAAATATATCATTTATTAGGATTTGCTAGATCTATATCTGAAGTATGTGACTTGACTAACGGTAACATTTTTAAATTAGGGTGTCTTAGTAAGGAATTAAAAATTATAACAAATTTTATTAGAAATTTAAAAGGAATAACTATGGAAGAAGATTATATAACAAAACTAATAAGTAATAATAATATATGGACATTAAGCGGAAATAATAATGATTATATTGGAATAAAAACAGTGTTATGCACTGGTTCAATTCATAAAAAACTTAATTATGATATTCCTGAAATTCCTATAGAAACTGCCTTAAACCATATTAAGTTAAATAGTTTAGATATAAAAGATAAACATATAACTGTTTTTGGTAATTCTCACTCGGGTATACTGATTTTGAAAAATCTATATGATATGGGATGCATGTATATTACCAACATTATTAAAGAAAAAACTAAAATACCTTATTTTGATGATAATAATATAGAGGTCTACCAGGAATCGGGTATAAGAGGTGAGGGTTTAAATTGGGCTACCGCAAATTTAATTCCAAAAAATAAAACACATATTAAAATTATTAAATTTAATGAAAATAACGATTTTAAATCAGATTTTGTTATATATTCTATAGGATTAAAACCTAGAGATATAGATATAATATATGATGGCAAACCATTTGTGCGAAGGAACGATTTTAATACTACGGGTTTATTAGGTAATAACTTATATGGTCTGGGCGTGGCTTACCCTAAATTCTACATATTAAACGGTGACATTGAATATGAAATTGGTATGGGGGGTTTTTTGACAAGAGCACTTGAAATTTTTTAATTTATATAATCGTTTTCTTGGCGTATTTTAAATTCTTCGTAAGTTACCGGTTTTTTATTAAACATCATTGTATATAAACTTCCTAAAATCAATGCTATGGATATGGACGCGATAATTTTCTTGGTAACACATATTCCAACTAAAGCAGTAGCAATTATTAATACAGCAATATACCTGTTAATGTAATTTCTAATTAAGTACATTGAAATTACAGCAATTATTATAAGAATTAAGTCGTTAGAATCCATTTCTTACTATATTAATCAGATAATAAATTTCTATAATAGTTTATTTAAAAGAGAGAATGAAGTGCCTACAATAACAGATAAAATCATTATAGAGATGTTTTGATGTAAATGACTTGTGGACCTGAATACCGCAGGAATATATTTATTTAAAAGTTTCCGTGTTAAAGGATTAAATACTAGGAATATTAATACAGTTAATGTTATAGGTTTTTTAACTTTATCGAGTAGTGTATTCCACCATGAAGTTCTATTTACATGATTAACAACTGGTTTAATTTCGGTATTAATATTTTGGTTTAATATTGTTGCATCAGCGTGAACAATACTTTGTCCGATTGGTTCCGGCATCGGCATCATGCCTTGTTGAGGCAGCGGTTGTTGTGTCATAGGCATTTGTTGCGTCATAGGCATTTGTTGTTGTGGCATCATAGGCATTTGTTGTTCCATATTTACTTGCGTTCCATTATTACCCCTGTTCAGTTCTTTTAATATATCGTCTACCATACCGGCATCATCTTGTTCCATACTAAATTCCGAATGTGACATTGTGCTATTTATATATATAAATAACATAATCTGAAAAAATAAACGAATGAACTATTTTTTACATGAAGTTGATTCTGAATTATATCGATAACATTTTTTATTAAATCTATAGACTTTATCATCTACATCTTTTGGTTTAGGGCCTTTTATTACTATACAACTTCTGCCTTTGCAAACTCTTCTGAAAATTGTAGCAAGTCCTAATCCCCATAACACGGATAAAATTATTTTAGCATATTTATCCTTTAATATATTATTTAAAAACCCCATTTATATAATAATATATTTTATTTACTTCTGTTTTTTTTAAAATGTTCTAAAGTTTTTTGTATCGGAATATTCGGAATTTTTTTATTTTTAGGGCAAGAAACTTCTTTAGTATTAAATTTATAACAGTTTTCAACATCGTCTTCAAAAACAAGTTTATCGCTATTTTCAGGAGTAGGGTACTTAATAATAATTGTTGGTTTTGCTGCTGTGCAATAAACAAGGAATAACCCTAACGCAAATGATACTATGAACCATTTAAGATTAATATAATTATTTATAATCATTATTATATTACAAATATAATAAAATATTTAAATAACTTAATACATAAGATATATTAATTTATTTTTGCACCCAATTCTTGAATATTTAAAAGATTATTCTTCACCTTCCGTCTCAGCGCCCCCTTCCTCTGCCGCCTCCTCTACCGCCGCCTCTGCCACCGCCTCCTCTGCCACCGACTCCTTTACCGCCGACTCCTTTACCGCCGCCTCCTCTGCCACCGACTCCTCTACCGCCGGCTGCTCTACCACCTGCTCCTCTGCCGCAGCTGCGCCCGCGCCCTCACCGATACTATTATTCGAATTTAAAATATCACTTAATTTTTTTTTAGCGCCATCGATTTCGATATAAGTATTTATTTTATTAGGTGAAGTGGAGGTTTCGGTACTCTTGCCTTGAAGCATTAGTAACCAATCTCTTATAGATTTTGTCGTGACACCACCGCCCTCTGCACTATCAGACCACTCCGTTTCCCCTACAAATAATTTATATTTCGTATTATCTTCTAGGGACGGTATAGTCTCAAACTTATATACGTCCGCGCTTGTCCAATCTGGATCTAACGAACATAATATTTCGCTTATCATATATAAAACATTTTTTTTAACTGATTCGTTACTTATCGTATCTCCCCCCTCAAGACGACTGAAAAATCTCTGTAAAGCAATGTATAGGTCGATCGATAATTTATTATGCACCACAAGTGTTTCCGCATATGTCATTTTTTTTGATGTGGTGGTCGCGGTTGCGTGTTTTGATTCCAAATCTGCTTGTAACTGCCTCAAATGCTCTACAAAATCGTCTTCATTTTTAGGATATTTATCTGCATCAATTAATTGAGCATCAATAATAATATCACCACTCCCACTCATTGGGATGACCGCAACGACTTCGCTTTGAGCGGCAACACTCCCAGCGCCAGCACTTGCGTCACTGGCGGCGAGGAGGGTCGCACTTTCTTTTAATTTGTCCAACCGTTCGCGTTTATTCTTTCGTCGGATATCCTTTGCAGCAGCAGAATCGGCAAGGTCTGCT
>Ga0209710_1000678_pt1 | contig 29615 bp, 35 predicted proteins | sample ArcticOcean_MG_C_5_FD_187436 | JGI IMG/M metagenome (GOLD analysis project Ga0209710, IMG submission 187436) | Marine microbial communities from western Arctic Ocean - ArcticOcean_MG_CB4_138 (SPAdes) (version 2) | ecosystem: Environmental > Aquatic > Marine > Oceanic | place: Arctic Ocean...
AACAATCTTGCAACACCGGGCTCGCACCTGACCAATTCCCACGTCGCATACATATAGGCTCGCTAGGAGTTTAGTTTCTGGGATGTGATACTTGGTCCAACTAATTGATTTAGATGTTAAGCTCTATGAATTTTATTTTTTTGATTATGAATTCTTAGTTCTGGAGTCTGTTCTTGCCAGTGAGGTAATTAGATCGCTAATGACTTGGGGATCAACCGACGTAATATGCAAATAGCGTCAAGCTGAAGCGCCATAAGGCAACAACACGTTCAGATCTTTTGAAGGGCTAACTCTGGTGGGGTCTGTTTTCATCGTCGGAGGAGCCTGTATAATCGGTTAACTCCCCCCCCCTTTCTATTTGATTTGATGTAGTTAAATAATCTACCGATTACTGCTCCACCATGTGCGCTAACCATTATCATTGAAAAGTCTTTCGCTAATTGCTCCCTGATTTCTGCAATTTTAGCTTGAGCAGTTTGAGCCGCAGATGCGTCAGGAAAAGTGTCTCAACACATAAACTCAGTTCACCAGTGCGTACCATTTGTACCCCATTTGCTCCCACACGCATAATCAAAGGTATACACTTCTCGTTCGCAGTTGAGATCATTTCATCGCTGATTTCAGTAGACGTCCAGTGTGATACTTTAACAAATGCCATAAGGCTTTATTTTTCATAACTGTTAGATGCGTGCAGCGTGCACATTATTTATCCTTAAAAACTACTATAAATATAAGACTGGATTTTTGGCAGTTGTTATTAAACCTACTGCTTTGGCTTACACTGGTAACAACCTAATACACTTAAAGATGGCCATAGAATGGCCCATATAGGGTAACATTAATGCTACAATTATATGTAAACTGTACAGGTAAACCCTCAGAAATACCCTAAAATCCTTTATTTATTTGGGGCTGACCCAGATAACTAGTTCAAATATATTCTAACCCATTGCTTTAACTGCGATAACTGGAGTGATGGATCACTGTTGTTAAAACGCCATTCGCATTCCTTCAAATATAGCCCGAATTGCGCCTTGGGAACACCATTGAATTTGCGCATATGACGCTTGGCTTGGTTCCAGAAGTTCTCGATCCCATTGATGTGATTTTGACGGTCGGCAAAGAGCTTTGAATGGTTGATACGAAAGTGGTGGAAATCTGACACATCCAGTACGTTATAGCTTCGCCAGCAGTCCGAATAGACAATGCTGTCGGGGATGACTTTGCGTTCAATAATCGGGATCAGCGTTGCCGAAGCAGCGTCTGGGATGACGCTTAGTATAAACCTTCCCACCCCTTTTTAATATACCGAATACAGGGATTTTACCCGCCGCACCGCGACCACGTTTGCCTTTGCGTTTGCCACCGAAATAGCTCTCGTCCACCTCGATCTCACCGCCAAGCATATCTGCTGTTTCTGCCTCCAGTTCATAAGCAATAATTTCGCGGAGGCGCAGGAAATATAGTGCAGCAGTTTTCCGGTTTACCCCACATAAGCTGGCCGCAGTTCGAGCCGTGGTTCCAGCGACAAAATGCTCGACCAGGCGGCCCTGTTTATACTGACTTAAGCGACTCTTCCGCATGCTGCCCATGATAACACCTTTTTCGCGTTATCTGGGTCAGCCCCCTGATTTATTACAAGGGAAATTGGCACGTTTACTGCAGTAGTACCTACAATAGATAGGTATCAAGGGGTAAAAAATGTACGGTATTATTAGGTCTGGCATGTCAACGGCAATGCATGAAATTGCTGTCGTCTCGAACAATATTGCCAACTCAGGTTCCACCGGGTTTAAGAAGAGCGATGTGTCATTTAACGATATTTACGGCTCTGCGACACCTGACACTGTATCGCGAACGCAGGCTGGGTTCGGGAGCGCAATTGCAGGTACACGTCGCAATGATGGACAGGGCGCAATCGTAGACCGGCCAGGTGCATTGAACCTTGCAATTATAGGTTCAGGTATGTTTGCTGTCTCACCGCCAGGTCCTGACGCCGCAGCTTCTGACGCCATATTTTACACAAGAAGTGGCGAGCTTGGGATAGATAAGGACGGTTTTCTAAAGACAGGTGATGGAGCCTTCGTTCTGGGTTCAGCGCCCGGCAGCGCGGCTGGCGCGTCTTTGGTCCCTATGCAAATACCCTTTGCAGATGGTGATGCATCCTTAACAGGGCTTGAGATTACTTCAGGTGGCATGATTTCAGCGACTTACGGAAGTAGCATTACCGATAAAGGCACCCTCGCGCTTGCGACGTTTTCCAATCAGGGTGGTTTAAAAAATGTTGGATCGTCTCGTTTTTCTGAGACGACTTATTCTGGTGAACCGACATTTGGTGTTGCAGGTCAAAGTGGTTATGGCACTTTACAAGCGGGAGCATTGGAGGGGTCTAACGTTGATATTACACAGGAAATGACGGTAATGATCCGTGCGCAACAACAATTTAGCGGCTCTGCCCGTGTTCTTCAGGCGAATTCCGATATGGTTGAAAAGCTGACACGATAATGGTTTCGTAGGCGCGAAAGTGATTTCGGGCCTACGGCTTTCCATCATGGTCCTGGCGTTTTGGCGTTTCAAATATAAATTTGAAAATAAAGCCAACTATGCCAATACCCAAAATAATAAATACGAAATGCCAAACGGTTAATGACTGTAGAGGTTCGAACCGTTCATCTGCAAGAGGAATACAGGCAATAATAAGCGCTGAAGCCAATATAAAATAGCGGATAATAATACATCTTCGGCAAGCCGGCACTTTTTTCTTCTTTTTTTTCTTGTTCAACACTTCGCTCCATATCGCCGCTTTTGCCTGCCAAATATCCCGCATTTTGACCTGTGATGTCAAAGCCCAAATGGGATCAAAATTAATTTGCTGGTATAATTAATTTTATCGATTATGATACCTCCCAAATATGTTAGGGATGGAGCATTTTTTGATACCATTACGTCCTATGAATACTGAAACGTACTTTCAGCCTTCCGTTGCCCAAGTAAATGGAGCTGCTGGCACCCTAGGTGTGCCACAAAGGGCTGAAACGTCCTTGAGGCAAAGTGGCTTTGGTTTGAGCCCCGCCGATACATTGAGCCCAACACCAAACTATTCGGCGGATCATCCAAAAGTTCAGATTTTTCATCCTAGCCAAGCGCCTTCTGGGCAGATAACGGAAAACATTTTAATGGCCCGTGCACTCATGTCGCCAGCGTTTGCTCATTCGGGTGCTGCGTCTAAAATGGCGCGTCTTTCAAACATGTTTCAAGATTTACCTCGGTTTGGATCAGCGGTGAATTTGGTGTCTTGATTTAAAGACCATCAAAAAATGATATTTCAAGATCGGGCAATGTCTTAAGCCATTCCCCGTCTTCAATATTCTCCCAAGTCCATCCTGCTGGCACTGCGAGCTCTGGCTTGGATCTGTACATAAAGATAAAAGGCTTGAATGTTTTCACGAGAGCTTCGGCGTTCACTTCTGGGACCTTAACGCCTGCGAGAGTGGACGAGAAATAGCCCTTTATTTTTCGTTGTGATCCGTTTGCATCAAAATTAAGTCTATTGTAGGCGAAACTTTCCAAGATTTCTGCTGCATCATCTACTTCCGCTTCCATGAGGTGTCTTAGGTAACCCTCGGACGTAGATAGGACCATCTCCTCACTTATTTCAGGAAAATATTTTCCTAATTCAGGTCCATACTTACCAGAAAGAGCTTCCAAGGTTACTTCCTCTGATAAGTATCGCTTTGCAACTAAGGCGCAAACCGAAGAGTAAATCCAGGCTGGGCAATACAGGGCCACTCTTATCTCCAACACAATTAAAGAAAGCGAAACATCTGTGTTATCCTATTTAATATTGTCCCATGCGTCAATTATCTCCTGTAAAATTTCACTACATACCTGAAGTGTCGCGGAAACGTCATTTTTCATTGTTTTTTGCAGTTGGATGCGGATGTATTCGTAAAGTTTGAATAAGTTATTTGCGATGTCTTGGCCTTTTTCAAAGTCTAGACTCGTTTGTAAAATGTAGATTGCTGTAAATGCTTTTGACAGATAATTTTTTCGCCGATCGCCGCCTATGCCGACATTTTGCAAAGCGCTAAGGCTACGGGACAGCTCCTTCATAGTTAACCCAATCATTTCATGAGGATCACTCAGGGCGCTTAAGGCCGCATTATTGGATTTTTTGTATTGGTTTCTGGCAAATGCATAATTCACTGGAGTCTCCCGACATCATTACTTTGATTCCTATATATATAAACGGTCTGGATGGATTATTGTTTAGGCTTTGTAGGCAATAATTACTGGGAAAAGGTTACCTAACTTATGGGGTTGGCTCGGAGTGGTTGGGTGTATTCAGATATGGGAACCCTGAGTGTAATTTGCTCATTGTCATCATCATCAAAATAGCAAATTTCGACTTGCACATTAGTTATCTCCGAATGGGTGGGTTTTTTTGAGCTATCATGACGCCATTGTCTAAAAAGATTCATATCATTCTCCCAAGCTGGTTTCTCTTGGGGCTATCTGCAAAGACTATGCCAAATAGGGGAATGTTTATGTCACAACGAAGGAAGTAATTTCAACGGAGTGAATGAACGGCGTATGTCCCCATTTTGCTAGAGTATCGTTTAGCATATTCTTTATTTTTAGTTTTAAAGCCTCTCTGCCGTCTTTAGACAAAAGATCTTCTGATGACATCCCAAGCGCTTGATCTAAGATCATTGGCGTAAGTTGCGTTTCGAGTTCGGTTAACGTATCCATAGAGCTGTTTGCTGTTAAGCGATTTTCGTACAAAGCCACTGCGATTTCAAAGCTAAAAAGTTGATTGGTGCCAGTTATATTGCCTATTATTGTAGTTCTATACGGGAAGTATTGGTATTCTGGGCCGCCAAAAAACCCTTCGATTTGTGTTTGGTCTTCCTCACTTGGCGCCGGCACTGGTTCCGTAATTTCAATGCTGTCTTCAGGTGGCGAAAGGCGGTCGACGTCTGGATCCATCGATTTGTGACCTAGAAAAAATGCTCCTAGAACGATCACACCCGGTAAAACGTAGAGCATGCCTATTTTTGCTGCATTTTTCATTTTAGTATCCCCTCGATGAATGAACGACATGTTTTAATAAGTAATTAGTAGATATCTTTAGAGATATAATATTTGTTGCATGGTCAATATTCTGACATTTACTTTTTACGGGTCATAATTGCTGTCATTTTATTGACTTCCAACGGGTTTATGAAATTCAAAATGGTATTTTTTCTAAAGGGACATTTTAATTTTATTTAAAAATAGATACTTAAACTTTTTTCTTCGATATTATATTTATGGATATATTTTTTGTCAGGACTTGGCTCGGTTATTGCTTCTTATCTTTCGTAACATGGAGAGCCACTATGAACGATATATTTATTGACGCATCGCACTTTCCCCAAGCGGTCCAGCTGTGCGAAATTATATCTGGCCGTAAACTCGATGTGAAGCTGGCTAAAGGTTTGACGGCTGAGGCGGTTGGCGGCACGCTGGTATTTTCTTCTCTCCAAGAGGAGGCGCTGGGAGGGGGGCAAGCCTTAATTGGCTTTGCGCGTTCACTGAAGCCCAAGGTAGTGGTTGTGATTGATCCAAATGCAGCGCGCTTCTCAGTGGATGCGTCTTTAGGTGGCAAAGTCATTCATATTTCGTTGCCATCTAATGACCATTTTGGCCAAACTGTTGCTGCGGATATAATTTGTGCCGACCTTTCTAAAATGATTGCTGCTGATCCGGCGACATCTAGCTTATTAACTTTGGCAAACCGCGTGGCTCAATCCGATGTAACGGTTTTTATTAATGGTCCAACTGGGACTGGTAAAGAGGTTCTGGCGCAGTTTATTCACGATATGTCTAGCCGTAAAGCAGCTCCATTCGTAGCGATTAATTGTGCGGCTATTCCTGAAAATATGCTTGAGGCTGTCTTATTTGGCCATGAAAAGGGCGCCTTTACTGGCGCCTCTGTCGCCAACAAAGGCATTTTTCGCGCGGCCAATCAGGGAACGCTATTGCTTGATGAAATTTCAGAAATGCCGATTGGATTACAATCAAAGCTATTGCGCGTTTTACAAGAGCGCAAAGTCACACCCCTGGGCGGGCAAACTGAAATCGACGTGGACGTGCGCGTACTTGCAACAACCAATCGCGATATGAGACTAGAAGTGCAAGAAAAGCGTTTTCGTGAAGACCTTTTTTATCGCTTGAATGTTTTCCCAATAGCTACCCAATCTTTAAGTGCTCGGCCTCTTGATATACTGCCTATTGCCGTAGCTTTGTTGCGCAAACATGCCAACGGGCTGGATGTAATCCCTTGGCTCTCCCAAGACGCACGGGATGTGTTGGTGGGTCATGACTGGCCAGGAAATGTTCGTGAATTGGAAAACGTGATGCAGCGTGCATTGGTACTGCAATCTGGTGGTGTGATTGAAGTTGAAGATATCATTATTGATGTCGCGCCGATGACACAGATGATTACAAGCCAACCCGCACAGCATGCTGTTTTAAGCCGCTTGAGTAACTGAAGAGGGAGAATGAAATGACCCAAATCAATGGACTTAAATTTCAAGTTGATCAATCGCATGCCCAAAGTCTTAAAAAGGCTGAGCAAGCGTTTGCACCGCAAAGCGATGGCCCTAGCTTTTCAGAGCGTATAGCCGATGGCTTAGGTGATGTTGCGGGCGCACAAAACGAAGCATCTAATTTGGCGCGTGATTTTGAATTGGGTATCGAACAGGACCTGTCCAAAGTGATGGTTAGTCAGCAAGTTTCTTCTCTTGGGTTCCAACTTACCTTGAACCTAAGAAACAAAGCGCTCAGCGCGTACAAAGATATCATGAACATGCCGGTCTAAGAGGACCACCAACGTATACGGGCGATAAGGATCACTTAAATTATGGCGACTAATACACAAATGTTGGACACATCTGCACCTACGACTTCTCGCGGAAGTAGCTTGGTGCCCATGCCCGGTAATTTTATTTCAAATATTCAATCTATTACGTCGCAGCCTAGTTTTCAGCGGGCGTTTCCAACTTTGATCGCTGTTTTTGCTATCGTGCTATGTGTTGTTGTGTTTGCTTTTATGCAAAAGCCTGCACGTACCACGCTTTATGCGTCTTTACCCGAGGCTGAAAAGTCACGTATTTTTGATGCGCTAACAAACGTTGGGGTTGATGTGACGCTTGATCCAACAACCGGTGACGTTATGGTCCCTGCGGGAGATTATCACAGCTCCCGCATTAGACTTGCCGCCTTGGGTTTGCCGCAATCAGTACCTGATGGCTATGATTCACTTTCGGACATTCCTATTGGGACATCGCGGTCGGTTGAAACAGTTCGCTTAAGGCAGGCGCAAGAGATTGAACTCGCTCGTTCAATTATGGAAATTTCAGCAGTGACTTCTGCGCGAGTACATTTAGCACTACCTGAAAGATCAGTTTTCGTGCGGGAACAAATACCGCCAACTGCCTCAGTATTTCTACAGCTTGATCGTGGCAGAGCTATGGACGAAAACCAAGTTGTGGCTATTATTAATCTGGTTTCGGCTTCGGTGCCTAGTATGTCGAAGGACAATGTGACCGTTGTGGACCAAAGTGGGCGATTGTTGTCCAAGTCTCCAGATGACCCATCATCGATTCTGACTGATAATCAGTTACAATACCGCATGCGGCTTGAAAACATCTATCGGTCCAGAATTGAAAGCCTTGTTAGCCCAATCGTGGGGAGTGGAAATGCCACAGCACGCGTGAATATCGAATTCGACTTTACGCGACGAGAGATGACTGAAGAAAGTGTTGATCCCAACGGCAACGCACTGCGCAGCGAACAAAGCACTATGGACATGACGTCGAACCGCCCGGCTATCGGGATCCCAGGCGCCACCTCCAATACCGCGCCGAGCGAAGCTGAACTTATCACAGATGGTTCACAGGCAACGGGTGCCGGATCTTCGGGAGACGTTCAAAATCAATCGACTAGTGAAGTACGTAATTATGAGGTTAGCCGAAAGGTTGAAACCACGACCCAACCAATGAACCAGATTGTGCGTATTAATGCAGCGTTGCTGGTGCGCGATCAAACCGTTATCGATCCAGAAACCGGTGAAGCGGTGGTTAAGCCGATCGACCCTAAGGTCATCAAATCCATAGAAAGCCTTGTGTCTAGTGCAATTGGGCTAAAGCCTGAACGCGGTGATACACTTATCGTTAACTCTCAACCATTTTTGGAAAGTCTACCAGACGCCCTAAAGATCAAGTGGTTCGAGGCTGATTGGGTCAAGGATCTTGGTAAGCAAGCTGCGATGATTCTGATGCTAGCCGTTGTGTCACTTGGAGTGATCCGTCCATTGCTGTCTCGTCTTTTGGTGCCTGCCGGTGGCGAGGTGGTCGCGAGTGGCGGTGTTGCTGATGATGATGGCTCGGATTCGGTTGAAGTAAGTGCGGGAGAAACGCTTGAAGATATCAAAGCAAAACTGAAACCGAAGAAAGCAAATATTTCGATGGAAATGCTTGATACAGCTAATACCTATGACGATAAAGTCGCGTTGATACGCATGATTGTTGGTGATGAAGCCGGCCGTGTTTCGAATGTGTTTAAACAACTGATGCAAAAAGATATGGACATGTTGGGCTAAGGCACAACGGGTTTAGAGGGAAAGTAAAATGGCAGATCCAGCAGTAGACACCGAGGGTGAAGAAGACGCCGTAGTAGAGTTAACTGGCACACAGAAGTCAGCAATCCTGATGATGCTTCTTGGGGAAGATGAGGCGGCAGAAATTCTGAAGAACCTTTCTCCCAGGGAAGTTCAGCATTTGGGCGGCGCTATGTATTCTGTACAAGGCGTTGATCAAAAAACGGTCAACTTTGTTCTTGATGAATTTCTTGCCATTATTAAACAACAAACAAGTTTGGGCTTAGGTGCTGGCAACTATATACGTAACGTTTTGACTAAAGCATTGGGCGGAGACAAAGCGCAATCGGTATTGAGCCGCATCACACCCGCCTCGTCCGAGCGTCCGATCGAAATTTTGGATTGGATGGATGCACGTTCAATTTCTGAGCTAATTATCGATGAGCATCCGCAGATTGTGGCATTGATCGTATCTTATCTTGATTATGGTTTGGCAGCAGATGTTTTGGGCTTGCTACCAATTGAGCTGCAACCGGAGGTTGTTCGGCGAATTGCAACGCTGGAAACGGTTCAACCCGACGCAGTGCGTGAACTTGAACGTGTAATGCAGCAGAAATTCCAAGCTAATACAACTTTGCGTGCTTCACAAATCGGTGGTGTTAAAGCGGCAGCCAAGATCATGAACTTCACAAAAACTGCTATGGAGCAGCGTATTATGAAGGATATTAAGAAAGAAAACAAAGACCTTATGCAATCCATACAAGATAATATGTTTGTATTTGACAGTTTGGTTATTTCTGATGAACGCTCACTTCAGACGCTATTGCGCTCTATTGACGCTGAGATTTTGGTACTTGCGCTTAAAGGTGCTGATGAAGTTCTGCGTGAAAAGCTCTTCAGCTGCATGTCCACGCGCGCTGCCGATAATGTTAAAGATGAGATGGAAGCCCTGGGTCCCGTGCGTCTTACTGAAGTCCAAGAGGCGCAAAAACAAATCATCGCTGTTGCGCGTAAAATGTCAGATGATGGTACAATCGTTCTGGCAGGTCGTGGCGGAGACGAAATGGTATGACCGCAGAGTTTGTTCCCCATAGCGGCTTGATCCGCACGGATGATGTGGGGCAGGGCGTTCCGCTGAAGCAATCAGAGATCACCCAGTTCATCAGAACAATTGACACAGAGGTTTTTGAAAAACAAAAACCTAAAAAGGAAGCTATTTTTGAGCATAAGAGCCTGTTCGACCTAGCAAAAGAGGCGTCCGAGCGTGGCGTTCTAAAATACATGGTGACCGATGAAGAGGCGCAACATGGTCAAGAATCTCCTAATGACATTGAGGATGCCATTATTGCGGATGGCTCGTTAGAAGGCGACTTAATAGATTCTGAAGGTGCAGTAGTTGCTGATCCAGAAGGCTCTGATGCCGAAACAGCCATGCAAGATGATGTTTTTGGTACAGAGCAGCAAAATCCAATCGAAGATAAAATGCCACCAAAACCGTCTGACACATCTGGTGAAACCCTCGTAACAACAGCGGTCGAAGAGGCATACCAACGAGGTTTGGCCGAGGGGAAAAAGCTCGCTGAAACTGAAGTTGAGGAGATGATGTCCCACGCCCTTGAGCTTTTGGCCCAAACCACTCAAGCTTTCGTGGCACAAGCTGAAGAGGCGACTGATGAACTTGCCGCATCGATAGAAGCAAGCGTCATGAGTTTGGCCTCATCCCGTGCGGGTTTGGCCATAGATTCAATGCCTGGAGCCTTTATGCAGCGCATTAAGACATTGGCTGATCGTGTTCATAACTCCACCATAAAGCCAATTGTAAAGGTTCACCCGACTGATTTGGGTGTTTTAAAGGCGATGTTAGAACAGTCGAGCGATTTGCTTGACCTACGATTGGTTGGTGATGCGGAACTTCGCCGCGGTGATATAGACCTTACACTTGAGGGCGTTCGGTTGATTGATATGTTGCCCGGTATCGATAATTCCCCAGTATATGTAGAGTATGTCCCATTGGTGTTGTCAGCGGATGTTGTGATCGAGCAAGATCTTCCAGAGCCAGAGCCAGAGCCAGAGCCAGAGCCAGAGCCAGAGCCAGAGCCAGAGCCAGCCAAAGATTTTATCAGTATAAACGAAGCTGTGAATGCGGAGGAAGATATCCATAAATCTGCGATAGATGACAGTCCAAAGGAACCGACGGCATGAGTATAAATGCTGTTTCCATATTATCCCGTAGGATTGAAAAAATAGCTACACCACCCGCGCTGGTAGCCTCTGGTCGTGTGACGCAGTTTGATGGACAAATTATTGAATGTGATGGCTTTCCTGTGTCTGTTGGGTCCATATGCCATGTGCGGGGACCAGGTGGTAATGTCATCAATGCTGAAGTTATAGGCTTTAGAGGTGGCAAAAATGTTGCTTTTCTCTATGATCAAAATGCTGATATCGAAGTGGGGGCTCTGGTGACCGTCGCTAATAATGGCAGGCTTGTTGACGTGGGTGATGCACTTCTAGGCCGTGTAATAGATGCGCATGGTCACCCATTTGACGGCCTTGGCCCCCTAAAACTTGATCAGACTTGGCCCCTTTATGGGAATTCTGTGAACCCACTTGACCGGGCCCCAATTTCCCAGCCACTTGATGTAGGAGTGCGTTCAGTCAATGCGCTTTTGACCATCGGTAAAGGCCAGCGTGTTGGAATCGTCGCAGGTTCTGGCGTGGGTAAATCTGTTTTGTTGTCGATGATGACCCGATTTTCGAAGGCCGATGTGATCGTTGTGGGTTTGATCGGGGAACGTGGTCGTGAAGTTGGTGCCTTTGTCGAACAGGCAATGACGGCAGCTGCGCGACACAAAATTTGTGTTGTTGCTGTCCCAGCCGACCGCGCTGCGCTTTTGCGGATACGTGGCGCAAACCGTGCAACATCGATCGCGGAATATTTTCGTTCTAAAGGCAAAGATGTCCTACTGATCATGGACTCTCTGACCCGTGTGGCACACGCCAAACGTGAGGTCGGGCTTGCAATGGGCGAGCAACCTACAGCAAAGGGCTACCCGCCTTCAGTGGTATCCATGATCCCTAACTTGATCGAACGCACCGGAACAGGTGCAATCGGCGAGGGTGCAATTACTTCAATTTATACTGTGTTGGCAGATGGTGACGATACTACAAACGATCCTGTTGTTGACACTGCCCGCGCCATTTTGGACGGCCATATAGTATTATCGCGCAAACAAACCCAATTGGGCATTTATCCAGCGATTGATCTTACTGCATCTGTTAGCCGAGTGATGAACGAAATCACGGATGCTCGCCATCAACGCGCTGCGCAAAAATTCAAACGTCTGATTTACCTTTATATGGAAAATCGCGACCTGATGCTAATGGGGGGCTATGCGGCCGGGCAAGATCCAGAATTGGATCTTGCGATCGCTTTGTGGCCTAAAATAACGGCCTATGTCGCTCAGGCTGCTAATGAAGCTGCAGATTATACCGACAGCAAAGATGCTTTAATTGCGTTGATGGCAGAATAGAAAATGTCCCGAAAAGCACGTTTATTTGAATTGATGGTAAAGCGCGAGAAACTCGCGTTGCGCCGTAAATCTGACGCCCTCAATGCGTTGATTAACGATCATCTATCCATGCAGGATCTCGACAGTAAATTGTCAAAATTGCTTGCCGAAAATCAGGTGTTAAGTGGTACACAAACTGTTCAGGCTCTGCGTTCAAAGGCTTGGTATGGTCGTGAAATGGCCCAACAGCAGGAATTTACGTCAAATCGGCTGGAATTTTTGGGCAAAGAGATCGCAACGGGCCGTTCCATATTGGCGCAGAATAAACAAAAAGAACGCATATTATCTGAGAAAGTCCTGGATGAACGCAAAGTGTCCGCACAAGAGGCGGAAGACCGCGCGGACAAATCGATAATTTCACGGAATTTTGGGCGACTAATATAATGCAGTTGGCATTAAATTTGCTATGTAAATACGAGTTTTATTAAATTGAAAGTCTTAGCATGAATGGCGTTGGTCTCAGCATGGATACTCCAAACCCGTTAAGGGGCAGTGGGAAAGGCATTATTGGCGATATCATTGCCGATGGAGCAGATCCTGCGGGTACTCAATATTTTGCGACTGTTTTACAGAATATCGATAATCCCAGTGATGAAGAGATTAAAGTAGAAGCAGATAAGCTGATAATATCCGATTTAGAGGCAGTCTCTGAGATGATTTTGCCGGCTAATCCGCAAAAAAAACAAATCCCAGCTGATACCTCCGAAGTTTTTGATTTGGGCAAGGCGCCAGATTTCAGTTTGCAGGCTGATTTGGAGGTCGCCTTGGTTGTGCCTAACACTCCAGAGGTGATCGATTTAGAAAAAACACCTAACACTATTTTGCAAGGCAACCTGCTGGCCCCTGATAATGTCCGAACACTAAACCCTAGTTTGACAGTAGATCCAGAAGTGCGCGCCAATGCGTCGCTGAATGCGGAACAGGCAATATCAGTTGAACGCGTGTTAGCGCCTGAAGACCCTGTAGCCATTCCCCTGATTGTTGACGTTGTTAATTCGCCGCAAAATACCAAAAAAATCGTCCCACAGGTCAGCTTGAACGGAATGCCAAAGTTTAGCGAGAAATTGGATCAAACCATTCAACCGCTGGCAGATGAGGCCGATGTTGCAGAGCGGATCATGCTGCAGTCTAAAGCTGTATCAAAGAGTTTCCCTGTGGGGGCAATGGATGAGATTGATGTTGCTGCGGCTAAAGCAGCAGATCCTGTGTTGGTTGCTAAAGCTTCTGAGGCTAAGATTGATAAGCTCGATAAAAATACTGTAAGTTCAGGTGTGGCTAAACCATCTTCTGATACAGAGGCCAAATCTCCAATATCTAAGGTGATGACAGATACAGATGCGCTGAAATGGAAAAACCTTCGGCCTGTAGAGATGGTGATGGGCAATGCAGCCTCGCCTAAGGATGCCGGCCAAGCGCCTTTGAATGATTCTGGCACTGGGAAAAACGATCGCTCAAACTCTGCCTTGATGCTGGATGCCTCTCAGGTGTCACCTCCTGAGACTGCTGATCGGAAGGTGTTTAGCTTGAAGATAAACCCTGACGGAACCAATGTTGTCGTGGGAAGAGAGCAAGCCAGCGCAGAGGCAAATTTGGCTCCACCCGCTCAAACGTCGGGTAAGGCTGAGCCTCAATTCGAGCGGGTTGCGATACAAAATTCCCAAAACTCAATGGCACACTCTGCGTCAAACCCGCTGCCCGTACTTCGGGCTGCAATCGCTTTGAACACACGCGATGCGCAATGGGGGGCAAAGCTGGTCGCTCAGATTGAAAAAATGCATAGTGATGGCGTGGCCAGATATGACATTTCTTTACGACCTAAAAACCTTGGTGATATGCAAATTAGCCTTGAGTTTAAGGGCGAAGAAGCTCAAGTCCGTATTGTAACCGAAACGACTTCAGCTTCTCGTGTTCTAATTGGTGCCGAAGACCGTTTATCACAGATGTTGGATGCCGCTGGGTTTAGACTGGCGTCGTTTTCTGCATCGATGGATGGTGGAGTGGGCCAAGGCTTAGGGCAACAAGGGAAACAGAAACAACAATCAACACCTGGTGATAATAAACATAGAAACCGTGGAGCAGATACGGGTGCAAATGTGGAACGTACCAGCCAACTTCATAATGGCATGGTAAATGTCATTGCTTAAGTATCAGGAGAATTTCGATGGCAGATAAAGAGACAGATGAACCAAAGAAAAAAGGCGGCCTAGTAAAAATTATTGGGTTGGTTTTTGGTGGCCTGCTGTTGATTGGTGTTGGTCTTGGCGCTGGCTTTTTCATGTTTGGTGGCCAAGGGCTAACTCCCAGTGCGGAAATTGAGCAAATTATAGAAAGAAAACTGAAGGAAAGTGGCCAACTGCCTGAAGATGAAGCTGAGGTGGCGGAAGATGCAGAGCCTGCCCTCCAGAAAAAGGAAACCCCATCGGTTGATACTTTTGTAACATCTTACTTTGAATTCGACGGTAACTTTACTTCAAACCTCCGTGACTCGCGAAAGTTTCTTCAATTAGGTGTAGGTATCTCCACCCAATATGATGAGACTGTAGTGGAGAATGTTGAGTTGCATCAGCTCGCACTTCGGTCTGAAATTCTGGGGACTGTAAGTGATTTTACTGAAGAAGATATTAGCGGCAAAGAGGGACGCGACCGTTTAGCTGCCAAAATGGTTGAGGCTATTAATGCTAAATTAGAAGTTTTGGAGGGTTTCGGTGGAATTGACAGCGTTCACTTTACGTCCTTTGTTTTGCAATAAGGGTACGATCTAGCTATGGCTTCATCTAAAAAACTGACCTCTGAAGAGGTGAATGCACTGATCGATGGCCTTGGTGATGATTCTGAGGCGTTGGGCTCTGTTTCATCTGTTGAAGCACTCGAGGTCAAACCGTTCTCTTTTGGATCGGATGATCTTTCGCTATTGGGCGACTATTATGCACTGCGCATGATTAATGAACGGTTCTGTCGTTTTGCACGCAGCGTGTTTCTTCCAATGCTTCGGATACAACCACGCATTTCATCATTCCCACCAGAGGTTAAAACCTTTGACGAATATTCCGCTGATGCGGATAGTTTTATGAGCCTAACAACCAGCCGCCTAGAGGAATTACGTGGCAGCAGTCTGCTGGTCGTAGCGCCCAATTTTATATCGTTGCTTACCAATTCTTATTATGGTGGGACTGCTGTGCGTCCGTTGCGCAGAGTGTCAGGAGAGTTCACAGCGACAGAGCAGCGAGTTATAGAAATAATCTCTGGTGGGCTCATGACGGCCATGCAAAACGCATGGAAGGATTTAACCCCAGTGTCCTTCGCTATCCAAAGCCACGAAGAGAATATGCAATTTGCTTCGTTCGTGGATAACAGCGAAACGGTAATTGTGTGTACTTTTTTAGTCCAATTGCCTGGAAGTGAACCAGCAACTTTTGATGTAGTCTATCCCTTGCAAACGCTTAAGCCAATCGCATCGCTACTGCGCTCTAGGGTGCAGTCAGAGTTTGTTACGGAGGACCTGTCTTGGCGCCAGAAATTAGAACGTGCAATCTTGAATATTCCTTTGGTAGTTACAGCCGAATTGGCTAGACCTAAGGTATCAATGAAAAATCTCTTAAATTTGCAAGATGGAGATACCTTTCCGATGCAAGTTAACAATGGAATAAAAGTTCTTGTGGAAGGTAAGACGCTATTTAACGCAGAGCTTGGCCAAGTTGGACCGCAAGCTGCGCTGTATTTGCGCGACCGGATCACATCAAATAAAAACCCAGAATAGAAAGTTCTTATTATGTCAGAAAACTCTCTCCCACCCGAAAGCCCAATTGACCAGAAACTTGAGCGCAATGGCACCGAAAATCTGCGGGTCCTTGAAAATATTGACGTTCAGATGACAGTTGAAGTGGGGCGTTCTGAGATTACAATCCGAGATTTGCTGCGTTTAAGTGAGGGTTCCATTTTGGAGCTAGATCGCTTGGCTGGTGATCCTCTTGATATATTAATTAACGGAACCAAGATCGCTAAGGGTGAGGTGGTTATGGTGGGTGAACGGTTTGGGATACGGTTTGGTGAAATAATTGAACCTGAAAAACGTGTGGAAGTTATTTAAATTGTCCAAACGTCGGATTGTTGACATGTGATTTTTTTTAAATCATTTATAAACAGATGTTTGCATATTTTTAGATAAAAATTATTATTTGGCACGATAATTGCTTCTATGATCTCAAGGGAGATTAAGAGCGATTATGTCCGATATACAACCATACCAGATCGTCACCATAATAGTATTCATTGCGATATTATTAGCTGCGCAAATTATCATCAAACGATTGATTGGTCGCGGCAAAGTTACGCCGCTTCAAAGTGTGATGAAGATCACGGAAACTCTCAGCGTAAGCCCTAAAGAACGTTTGTATCTTCTGAATATTCGGGGGCAGGATTTTCTTCTGTGCGCCTCCAAGGCTGGCAGTAGTAATATTGTCCAAATCAACTCTCTAGAAGAGGAGAGCTTGGATGCGTAAGTTATTCTTCATTCCAACAGTATTAGTTGCTTCCATCATTTCCACTTCCGCTTTGGCGCAGGGCTTGGACCTGAGCGGCCTTCCAGCGTTCTCGTCTGAGCAGACGGCGGATGGTAATGTTCAATATTCATTGTCGCTACAAATTTTGGCATTAATGACAGCGGTCACACTCTTGCCGTCATTGGTCTTGGGCATGACCTCGTTCACGCGTATTATCATCGTATTGTCAATTTTGAGACAGGCATTGGGCACCCAACAAACGCCGCCCAACCAAGTTCTGATTGCCATCGCATTATTCTTATCGTTTTTCATAATGCAGCCCACACTTACTGAAGTATACAACGTAGCGCTTTCTCCATTTCTTTCTGAGACATTGCCTGCCGATCAAGCTATTATGGAGGCATCAAGTGTCATGAAGGACTTTATGGTCGCTAATACGCGGAGTGATACACTCTTGATGTTCAGCGATATGGCGGGTGCGGACGGATATGAAAGCAATGCGGATATTCCGTTTTCAACACTTTTGCCATCTTTCATCACTTCAGAACTCAAGACTGCCTTTCAAATTGGGTTTTTATTGTTTTTACCGTTCTTAGTCATCGACATGGTGATCGCATCAATCTTGATGGCACTCGGCATGATGATGCTCTCCCCAATGTTAGTTTCCTTGCCCTTCAAATTGCTTCTTTTTGTTTTGGTTGATGGTTGGGCCATGACGGTGGGTTCGCTCGCTGCAACATTTTTAACACCGTGAGGCAAAAATGGAATTCGATAGTAATATAGAATATCTAAGGCTGGCATTTTGGCAGATTATCATGACCTCTGGGCCAGTTTTAGGTGTGGCGTTGTCGATTGGTTTACTGGTCGGTGTTTTGCAAGCCGCGACCTCAATCAATGAAATGACGCTTAGTTTTGTTCCAAAACTGATACTAGTCTTAACTACTATTGCGCTATTATCTAGCCTGATGATGACCCAAATGAGTAACTACTTCGCTTTTATTTTTCAAGAAATAGCCTTGGTTGGCCGGTGATACCGCTCAACGAAATATCACTTGGTGCATTGCCGGGAATGCAAATGCAGGACCTTCTTGATTGGTTGCTGCAGGTGCTCGTAATGAACCTGCGCGCGGGTGCTTTTTTACTTTCAGCGCCATTCTTTGGGTCGCGTATGCTGCCACTACAAATCCGAATTATTTTGTCTTTTGCACTCGGGGCATTTGTGATGTCGCAAGTCGAAGCGCCAACAATGGCGGTCTTGACTTCATTTCAGGTGATACCACTGATTTTGCAAGAGCTCGCAATTGGCCTCTGCGTAGGATTAACATTCACAATCCTTTTTGCGTCGGCTGGATTGGCGGGTGAAAAAATTGCGTCATCCTCAGGATTATCATTCTCAATGCAGGTTGACCCTAGTGGTTCAGGCCAGACACCCGTAGTTAGCCAAATTCTTACATTGTTTTTATTGGTTATTTTCTTTTCAATTAATGGTCACTTGCTCGTTTTTGCGCTGATACTTGAAAGCTACACTGTTGTACCGATTGGAGCTCCATTAGTTTTAGATGGGATGATCCAAGCCGGCATTGATGCTGCAGGCCTAATGTTTGATTTTGCCTCAAGCATGATGTTGCCAATTGTGGCCGTCTTGCTGATAATTAATCTCGCAATTGGGATTATCACGAAATCAGCACCGCAATTGAATTTGTTTTCATTTGGTTTTCCAATCACAATTTTTAGTGTGTTTGTATTGCTAACTTTATCAATCACGCCGTTTGCGTGGGCTTTTTCAGATCTAACAAACGCGATTGTTGATTTTCTAAGAACGTTAATCGAAGGAATGCAAAATGGCTGAAGGTGGTGACGATAGCCAAGAAAAGACAGAGGACCCAACCCAAAAACGTCTTGATAAGGCGAAGGAAGATGGTGAGGTCCTATCCTCGAAAGAGCTTTTTGTCTTTATGACAATGTCGATGGGCGTTGCTATGCTTTATGCACTGTCTATTTTTATACCGTCGCAAATGAATCATTGGGTCGCTTTTTTCGAATTTGGAAGTCTTGATCAGATGAGTAGTCAAACTCTCACTGGATTAGGCCGCGCGATGAAGATATTCATCGTTGTTTCGGCCATTATTGGGTTCCCGATTATGCTTACCGTCTTAGCGTCACAAAGTGCCTTGAGCGGTGGCATTAACTTCTCTGCAAAATCGTTAAACTTTAAGGGAAATCGGCTTAATCCTTTGAGTGGTTTCAAGCGCATGTTTTCTATGAATGGTTTGATGGAGCTGGTTAAAGCCGTTGCCAAGGTTGGATTGCTGACGTCTGCGTTCGTTGGCGTTATTTGGTTTATGTTGCCGACCATTTTGAACTTGATGACGACGAACCTAAGCGCTGCCTTGTTAGAGGTTTTTTCAAGCATTATGCTTGCGCTCGGCACATCGCTAATCGTTTTGAGTGCTATTGCTGGGATCGATCTTATTTATGCAATCCATAAACATACAAAGAAATTAAAGATGAGCTTAAAAGATTTGAAGGATGAACATAAACAATCTGAAGGTTCGCCAGAAGTAAAGTCACGCATACGCCGTCTTCAAATGGAGGCAAGTCGCCGCGCGTCAGAGCAGGGTGCTGCTGTCGATAGTGTGGCCGATGCCACGGCTATTATTACCAACCCTACCCATTTTGCTGTAGCCTTAAAATATGTTCCCGGCGAAATGAGGGCGCCAATTATTTTGGCTATGGGCCGTGGTAAAATTGCTGAGAGGATTATTGCAAAAGCCGACGAGGCTAACGTCACTGTATACCGAAGCCCACTCCTCGCTCGAGCGCTATATTTCACCAGTGAGATTGGGCAAGAAATTAACGATGGCGTCTACACAGCTGTTGCTGCAGTCTTGGCCTACGTGTTTCGGCTTGATCGGGGTGAAACCCCGCCAGATCCTCTTGTCGAAGTCCCGGATGAATTGCAGTTCGATGAATTTGGCAAATCTTTAAGCGGAGGCCGAGATGGCGCGCAGTAGAACAAGGGGAATTGGAGAAATCGTTTCTACGATAGCGTTCTTTGGAATGTCTGCCTGGATAGCGCTTGAAGCTCTTTCTTTGATTGGCTCAGTTGGTAAAATTCAAATTTATGGACTTTTTGCTGCGTCCTTTATGTGTTTGCTGGGCGGCTTGCGATTTGTGATTGCAGAAATTGTAAGAATAGTAGCGACCGCGATTAAAAAATGAACACGAAATCTACCTACATTGCTTGTGGGCGATGCCTGCATTATTTCGTGACTTATGATCCAAAACGTCCGCGCGGCTGTAGGAGGTTTGGTTTTAAGTCTTTGCAATCGCCTAGTCTTGAAGTTTTTGCGGCAACTGGCACGAATTGTGCTCACTACGAAGAGAAGGTTCGACGTGCTGACGGTGTAAAGTCTAGAACAGCCAGGAGATTGAAATGAGTGCGGATACTAAATCTGTAGAAGATAGCATAAAAATCGCTTTGGATGCGGCAGATGTGGCGACCAACGTCACCGATGAATTTGCGCGGATTACAAGCGACTATTCCGCCGTGGAAGGAAAGGTGAAAAAAATGTATAGAAACGCCACAATTATTTTCGTCAGTTCTGCGGCCGCGAGCCTGATCGCTGTTTTAGTTGCATCGATGATGTATTATCGGACAATGGAAACTATGGAGACCAGCAATAATACCTCGCTTGAGGCTTTGGTTATTTTCGCTGAAAATGTTGATAAGCTAGCAGCTGCAACGACCGCATTAGATGTTTCTCTTGCCGAGCAGGAACAACTTCTGGAGGCTACTGCCGCAGCTAATGAAGCACTGGCCCGTATCGAAAATCAACAAGAATTAAATGCCGCGCAGACCCGCGATGGCTTGGTAGACCTATCAGAGACAAATATCGCTTCAGTCTCCCAATTTAGCTCTGGAGTTCTAAATAAAATTGACGTGGATCTAGTAACACAAACAGAGACGATCACAGCGGCATTAGCCCAGATAGAACTCGCTCAGTCACAACTCATGGAGACTGTTATGGCGGAAGGTTCAACTGAGCAAGCTGGGCAGGCGATGGGACCTGAAATGGCGGCAAAGGTTGAGGCAATCTTAATGCTTCAGCGCGAGATTTCAGCAAAAATTACAGCGGCAAACAGCCCGCCGCCCCGGACTCGTACGGCGCCTAAACCAAAACCAAAAGCTACCAAACCGCGGCCTAAAACGGACGAACCAATTACATACCCTTAAGGATAGACTATGGCTGTTGAAGATGAAGCACCAAATGAAACCGATACTCCGCCTGTCCGCCAGTTTCTGAAGGTACAAAAGCAGGGCATTGGCCGGGCGGCGGTTGCTCATCGTATCAAAGAGGACGATATTCTTGTCGCAATCGACGGGGAGCTGTTTCTGGGCGACAGTGAGACGCTGAAAGCAGCATTCGAGGATTATGATCCGACAATGCCTGATGACGTTGCTTGGCTTGTCACGTTCTGGCGTGATGGAGTATTCTTTAATCAGTGCTTCCACACGCCGCTTAGGGCTAAATTTGATTTTGTTACTCCAGAAGAAGCCCTCTTGGTTAGTGAGGGTTTTGCGAAATTAGAGTTTGAGCCAATTGAAGATTACCAAAATTATGAAATTTTCCGCGATTTAAAGAAAAATGCCGCAATGCATTCAATGAAATCTGATCCACTCGCATCTTATTTGCCGTTGTTGTGGATGCTGAACAATAGGCTCTACTATCCAATGCTGGCGATTTCGATTGTCTATGGCGTCACGATTGTGACCCATGTTGCGCTGTTTATATTGGCTTATATATTGGTAGGTCTTTATGTGAAAAAGGCACAATTAAACCTTCTCCGTTCTTACCATTTGTTTGAAGATAAATTCTTTTGGTTTGTTATTGGTGCTACTAGTGAAACCCAAGCGCGTGAAGCCTGCCGTAAATTAGACCCTGAGATCCTGTTTCCATTTGACAAAGCAGACGTCCCGCAAAGGCTCAATCGTATTCAACGTAAAAAGGCACGTGAAAGCCAGGCTGACACCTAACAGCTAAGTTTATTATTTTATGTTTATTGTGTGATTTCCACTAACAAAAAATGGCATTGTGACGTTCTCCTGTTCAAGGGGGCAAACATGTTATCACAATTTATTAACGAGCTTCCTATTTGGGCCCTTCCGCGGGAAACAGTGCGTGCACGCACTGTCCTGATGGGGGGGGAGATGCCAACTGATCGTGTGTATTTTCTTAGAAAAGGCCGGGCAAAAGGCAAAGACGGCTGCGTCTATAACAATAGCCATGTTCTGAATTTTAAAGAATTTTTGGCACTGTCCACCTACCAAACACCGGTGACTTGCTTGGATGCTTGCGAGCTGATTTATATCCCAAGGCAGTTGGTAAAGGATCAAATATGTCTTGAGAATAGTCTAACTTGGACGCTGGCGCGCAGTTTGGCGCTGGATCATCTCATGCTTAAGGTTCCGGCATGATTAATGACATGTTAGCTATAAAAGTCAACGAGCGGGCTCACGGTGAGGTGTTGCGTCTTTTTCATTCTGAGGTCCTGTTCGTTAAGGGCATGCCGGTTACGTCGATATATGTTATCTCCAAAGGGGCTATCCTTATATTTTCGTCTGATGGAAGAAGAGTGTTGCGCTGGGTTGGGCCGCACCAGCTATTAGGTATTAATGAAGTCCTGAGTGGCGGGGAGTGGCGGGGTATTGGCGTGGCTCACGGCAATGTTGAGCTGATTGCTTACAGTCATGTAAATTTGCGGGCTGTCATAGATAAGATCCCAGAAGCACATAAAAATTTGCTTGAGGATCTATTGGTGCCTTCACCCAGTAGCGAGACTAAAACTTAAGACTGGCCAGCCATGATAGCCTCGCGGCGTCTTTGGAAAGACGACGGGATTTTCTGTAGCGTGCGGTATTTCGCGACTGTGCGGCGCGCCAATTTCACACCCTCCTTGGCCATGAAGTCGACGATAGTATCATCGCTGTAGGGTGCAGTTGGTGGTTCTGTGTCAATTAGCTTCTTGATTTTGAATTTGATTGCAGATGCAGCCTCAACACCATCTTCCGCACCCGACTCAATTCCTACGCTGAACATATCTTTGAGGCGGAAGCTTCCCTGGGGGGTGGTCATAATTAAACCCGACGTGACGCGACTGACGGTGCTTTCATGTACATTTATGGCGTCTGCCACATCCCGTAGGACAAGCGGCCGTAAGGCACCCACGCCATGCTCAAGAAAGGCTGTCTGACGTTTGACTATTTCAGCGCCGACAGCCATCGTGGTTGAATTGCGCTGCTCAACGGCACTTTTCAGCCAACGTGCGCCGGCAACTCTCTCTTTTAAAAAATTCTTATCTTCCTCGTTCGATGCTGACTTCAATGCGACCTCGGCATAGTTGCGATCAATTTGGACGCTGGGCAGGGTGCTCCGATTTAGGTCTATACGCCACCCGTCATTGTTTTTTGTGACAATTAGATCTGGTGCCCGTATCGGGTCGACATCGGTTTCAAATAGTGTGCCTGGTTTTGGATTAAAGCTGCGCAATAAATTGATCATTGCACGCAACTGATCACTGGATACGCCACATATCTTTTTCAGTGCCTTCATATCTCCAGATGCCAGAATGTCTAGGTGATCCAGCAATATCGTGAATTGTTCGCTATTGCCTTCATGTGCATTGGCCTGAAGTTGTAGGCATTCCTTAAGGGATCGTGCAAACAGGCCTGCGGGCTCTATTGTCTGCAACTTGCCCAAAACAAGCTCGGCTAATTCGGATGATATGTTTAACATCCTGACCATCTCCTCAACGGGTTGGCCCAGCCAACCTGAAGGCTCTAACGATTCTGCATAGACGTATCCAATCATGCGTTCTTTGGGGTCAGTCAGCATGCGGTCTATTTCGGCACAGATATGTGCATATAAGGAGGGGCCACGCTCCTGAACTGTGGAGGCGATGATATCCCAGTCTTGTGTGCTCGATGACTTGCTGCTCGTGACGCCAAGATCCAACATGTTGGATTCAAATGTGTTGTCCATTGCCTCTGGTGTGATCGGGGTATCTGGTGCCTCAACACCCGATTGAACGTCGGCGCCGTCGGGAACAGCTGCGGTATGTTCAACTGTTGGCTCTGGCTTGTCGGCTTTGGTGTCATTTGCAGAAGAGTTAACCATATCTAGAAATGGGTTTTCTAAAGATTGATCTTCTATGAATTGCTCGAGCTCAAAATTATTCATCTGGAGAAGCTTGATTGCCTGCTGTAATTGGGCAGTGATAACCAGTGATTGCTTCTGTCTGATGGCTTGTGATGCTGTAAACTTCATATCATCTTCTCCCTGGCTGGATTAAAGCGATAATAAATCCATTACCAAGTATTGAATTTGACGTTTGCGTTACGGAAAATTGACAAGGAGTGGTTGTTTTCATATAAAACAGTGCGTTGATTCTATTTTAGGCCGTCAAATTGATGACGGCTATGTTGATTTAAGTGATTTTTTTGCGAAAATTATCTTTTAATTTGAGCTAATTCTTAATTATTTACGAGTAATTTAAAACTTTAACTAAACTTTCTCAGATCTTGTCGTTTCCATACTCAGAGGCCACTAGCGCAATCCGCAATCGCTCTACACGATGTTGATTATGAAGCGTGACTGGCATTGAACCGAAGGGAGACAGGTTATGACTGTTATCAATACCAACACAGCGTCTATCAACGCTCAACACAACTTGAATAAAGTAAATAAGCAAATGGAAGCTGCCATGGAGCAGCTTTCCTCAGGTAAGCGGATTAACTCAGCATCTGACGACGCGGCCGGCATGGCAATCGCTTCTCGCATGACTGCGGAAGTTAAGGGCATCGACATGGCCATCCGCAATTCATCAGACGCTCAGGCGTTGATTGATACGGCCGAGGGTGCACACCAGGAAGTTGAAAATATTCTGCAGCGCGCCAGAGAATTGGCAGTGCAGGCTTCGAATGACACTAATAGTGCCGAAGACCGCGGAAGTTTGCAGCTGGAAATCGATCAGCTGATGGTTGAAGTCGACCGCATTTCCCAGAACACTTCTTGGGCTGGTAAGACGCTCATGGGTGGTGCTTCTGGCGGTGCTTCAGATTTTACATTCCAAATTGGTACCGGCAATGCCGCAGCCGATAAAGTTAGCGTTTCCATTGGTGAGATGTCTGCGGTAGCTCTTGGTGTTGGTGGATCTCCTTCAGGTGTGACTGGACGCGATACTGGGCCAGCTGGTATGCGCATCGAAGGTAATAAGGTTATTGTGGAAGGTAAACCTGCTCAAGGTGACACATTTGAATTTGACATCAATGACGTCGAAGTTGATATTATTTACAGTGCCTCTGATCAATATTCAGATGATGTGATGGGTGTCGCTGCTCAATTAAAGGATGCCATAGATGCACTGACGGCTGCGGGTACGATCTCCGCAATGACGGTTACAGACAATGGTGACGGTAGTTTGAGCATCGTTCAATCCACAACGCCAAATGTTGACACATCAACAACAGTAGTCGGTGGAGATACAGCGACAATCGATGCTAATATTGTAACGCTTGCAGGTGATTGGGATACTGCAGCGGATAAAGTTACAGTCACAATCAATGAGATTGATGTCTTCTACTTGAAAGCTGCCAATGACGGTTTCGAAGATGGATACGTTGGCGCAGCTGCTGGGCTTAAGCAAGCTATTGAGAACCAGGCTGGTCTTGAAAACGTAATAGTCACAGATAACGGTGATGGATCACTGACCTTGAACCAGTCTGCTGTTCCGACGCTCGAAGCTCCAGTTGTTGGGCTTACAACTGATCCGACAGTAGCTGTAGAATATACAGGAACGTCGACTTCGGCTGGAAGTCTTGCAGTCACAGGATCTTTTGCGGCAGGTCAGCAAATCTCGTTTGATTTATTTGGAGAGACCGTTAGCTTCACCACAAAAGACGACGATGGATATCAAAATACGCTTGCGGGAATTTCGAACCAGATGGCAGCAGCGATTAACGATGCCGGGATCAGCGGAGTTACTGCTATAAAAACCACCGGTACCAATGCCGTTACTATTACAGCTGACACTGTTTCTGCAAATGCTGAAGTTGTGAGCGGTGATGCTACAATCTCCAATAGCTCAGGTTCCATAGCCTTTGCCACTGGTGCAACGGTTGTAATTGGCGAAACTGGCACTCCCGCGGCTGGCGATGCGTATTCCTTTGAGGTCGCAGGGCAGAGTTTCTCTTTTGTGGTAGCAGAAGACGGTTATACTGATGACGTTTATGGTCTGGCTGAGCAGATGAAGGACACAGTTGATGCAGCTGGTATCGAGGGGCTTTCTGTCGCAGCAACTGCAACCGCATCCACATCCGCAACGATTACTGTCACGCGACCATTGAATGGTGCAACTACTGGCTCAACTGCTTCAACAGTTGTTACCAACCTGGTATCGCTTGCTTCAGATGAAATCGCTCCTACAGCGTATTCTGGTGCAATTGATGTGTCGTCAACAGACCTGGCGGCAAATGCAATCGACCGTATTGATGCAGCTCTGCTAACACTGAACTCACAGCGTGCTGAGCTTGGTGCCGTATCAAACCGCATGGACCACACGATCAACAACTTGTCCAATGTGTCGTCAAACCTCCAGGGTGGCCTGTCACGTATCCAAGATGCTGACTTTGCTAAAGTCACTGGTGACTTGACTAAGTCTCAAATCATGAGCCAAGCGGCAACAGCGATGCTGGCGCAGGCGAATGCATCTAAGCAAGGCGTACTAAGCCTGCTTCAAGGTTAAGTTGGGCGCAAGCTCAAGAGATCTGTCCTGAACCTGCTGCATTTGTAAGCTGGTCAGGAACAGAGAAAAGGCCTCCCTCGGGGGGCCTTTTTATTTTGTGACAACGAAAGACTTAACCTGCTGCAGCACGGACTTGATATACCTTTTAACGATTATGTTAGGCGTGATCTTTAAGATGCTAAAAGCTCATCTGCGTATGTGAGCGTGCAAGCCGCACGTGCCAGTGGGCAGCAATGTAATGATAGTTTTGAGCTAGTTTTTTGCAGAAAAGTTGAGTCTGCGTTACATTTGACGAGCACCTAAGCGGCAGAAGGTTAAAGTGCGTTGGTTACTAAACAATATCCTACTTCTGGGTCGCGCGCCTCTACCAAACGAGGGTCAAATCATCCCGGTCTTCGAAGGCGCTGTCCTTTGAAACCAGTGCTACGTCCAGCGCCAATGCAGTTGATACTATTAGGCGGTCAAATGGATCGCGGTGCTCCCAATTCATAGTGCTGGCATTCAGGCAAATTTCCGGGGTGAGTGTGGCGATTGAACCGCCTTGCTCCTTTAATATGGCCGGAAGCTCCTTCACCCGGCCTTGCATCTCAGGCCATTGGCCTGTCCTGACCTTCTGGCCGATCTCGAAAAAACTGATTGGCGAGACGTACACTGTGTCCGCTTCTCGAATAGCGGTACGCGCTCGGCTCGATAGCAAGGCGTCGTTGGCAAAAGACCAAACCCATGTATGTGTATCCAGTAAGATTGAGGTCACGCGCCTTCCCAAACACCAAGATCATCGTCAGACATAGTGGATAGGAAGTCAGGCGTACTACCCAGCTCCTCTTTCAATATACCAAGTTTGAAGCCTTCATTTGGAATAGGGACTAACCGCACGACAGGCTTTGACCCCTTCGCTATTATCACCTCGTCTCCCGCCAAGGCCGCTTCGATTAGCTTGGACAGGTTGGTCTTCGCACTGTGGATGTTGAACTGTGTCATAAAGCACCTCCTTAGCTAAGGTAGCTAATCAAGTGATCTTTTGTCAATATGCATCGATGAGCTTACATAAGACTGCCGCACCTATGATATTTATCCAGGGTTGGTAACGCGCCACCCTTGGTCATACTGACTGGCCTAAAGTTTTGGTTCCAGACCTGCCTTAAGCTTTGACTAATTTAGACAAACCGTGATGATTTTATAAGTTTCATAGATTGGAATAAATGAGTTACAAAACTTGTCCCGCATTTATACGTTGCAAAATGCAGACATACCCAGGATCGCTGTTAGATGCGTCGTTTAAATAAAGAGCCAAAAATATTTAAAACTTCATTACAAACTTGTCAAAAATTGCTTTGATAATCATGCTGCCATTATCTGTGTCATAATAGGATTTAATGATGTCTAAATATTTATCTGCGCAAAAGAGACTTCATCAAATTCTGGAGAGGGCGGATTTTGGCGATAAGTTAAGCCGAAGGGCGGATATTTTTTTAACAGTCTTGGTGTTCGTTAACGTCATATCTGTGACGCTTGAGTCAGTTCCAACGATCTACGCGTCGTATGAGAACTTTTTCTTCAATCTAGAAGTATTTAGTGTTGCTGTTTTCACATTGGAATATTTGTCCCGACTGTGGACTGCTCCGATCAAAGGACCCGCGGAGAGAACCTTTATTATTTCCTGTAAGTACCGGCTAAAATATGTGTTCAGCTTTGGTGGAATTATAGACCTCCTATCAATACTGCCATTCTATTTGAGGGCATTTTTTCCATACTTGGATTTGAGGATTTTACGTACTCTAAGGTTGTTGCGAATACTAAAATTATCTCACTACAACTCCGCAATGGAGGATTTGTTCGAAGCTATATTTGAAGAGAGAAAATCTTTTTATGCTGCCTCTTACCTATTTGTCATCGTGTTTATTGTTTCATCTTCATTAATGTATTTTGCCGAACACAGAACACATCCAACAGGCTTTCAATCTATCCCAGACTCCATGTATTGGGCGTTAATAACTCTAACTACAGTCGGTTACGGCGATATAACGCCAATCACAGCGGCGGGTAAATTGATTGCTGTGAGCTCAGCAATTCTTGGAGTCATTGTCGTGGCATTAATCACTGGTATTGTTGCCTCTTCTTTCAACGCCCAAATGGAAAGAAGGAAAATGATATTTGAAGATCAGGTCCGCAAGGCACTCTTAGATGGTGTTTTAGATAATTCTGAAAAAGAAGACCTTGAAACGCTTCGAAAGCAATTTGGCATGTCTAAGCGGCGCGCTGATGCCCTAGTCGAACAGGTAAAAAACATTCGATTGAAAAAATAGAAGCTCTTGACCAGACAGTGTTTAGGGCAGGTGCGCCTGAATTGCGCTTAATCGAGAAAGTTGAATGAAATATGACCGTTCACCAGATAAGCTGATTAAAGGGGGGCAAGGTCAGTTCACCTATAGTGGGATTGATATCAATTGCCTCGATAGGGCCCTCGGGATTTGTACCTAGTCTAGAGCGCACAACTGCTTGCAGGGGATTACACCCTTAAGATAAGGATGATTGACAGTATATAAATTGAGGAAATCGAAAAATGCAGATGAAGATTTTTGTTTGCACATTCACTACAGCGGTTGATGCACAGATGTTCAACAGCGTTTTACATACTAAGTGACCTGAATTGATTGGGTCCATTAAGGGGGCTAGATTTCGTCTTCTTTACGATGAAACTATACCTAACGTCTCTACTGTCGTATGGGAATTTGTGGACGATAAAGTGCAAAAAAAAATCGAAGTGATAATCGAGGCAGAAATAGCGAAGTTCACGCAGGCATTACCTAACCGGCAAGTCCATTATTCTGGTTCTGTGGAGTTCGATTTTGTTGGGGGTGGGACAGACTAAATGGATAGACTGGCTGCAAAGTTTTCAGACAACAAGATAAGTATTCTGGACGCAGGGTGGATTAGAACCACCAACCTGCCCCTTAGGACGAAAAAGCTTTGAGATAAGTTTAATTAGTATAAAAATAATAAAGCATGAGATATTTTTTGTATATGATTTGATTATGAGTAACAGGCAAGTTTCATGTCGTTCCTGAGGCTGTTTAATCGGTTTCTACTAAAGAAGAC
>Ga0209710_1000685_pt1 | contig 29427 bp, 29 predicted proteins | sample ArcticOcean_MG_C_5_FD_187436 | JGI IMG/M metagenome (GOLD analysis project Ga0209710, IMG submission 187436) | Marine microbial communities from western Arctic Ocean - ArcticOcean_MG_CB4_138 (SPAdes) (version 2) | ecosystem: Environmental > Aquatic > Marine > Oceanic | place: Arctic Ocean...
GTGTCTTTTTGTTAAAAATTTTAATAAACTTTAGGCTGCAGTATAATTGCAGTGTGCTAAATATACGTTTTTTATTGGAGAATACAATGTCTAGTATATAAATGTAATGTCTGACATTCTTAAGAAGGAGTGTTTTTTAAATTGCTTTAGAGAGCTATTAAATAGCAAATATATGTCTGGTATTATTAAAAGTTAAGTGATTTTAATTTGCTTATTGTTTCCAGTGGTTTTTTACTTTTGAATACATAACTACCTGCTACTAAGACATCTGCACCACAGTTCACTAGTTTTTCTGCATTTTGATTCGTTACACCACCATCGATCTCTATTTTACAATCTGAACTTTTAGATACAATAAGTGATTTTAAATCTTTTACTTTATTGTAGGTATTTTCAATAAAAGATTGTCCCCCAAACCCTGGATTAACGCTCATAAGACATACTAAATCGATATCTTTGATCGTATCTTTTAGGGTATCAATATTAGTATGTGGATTAAGTGCTACTCCAGCCTTCATTCCTGCTGCTTTAATAGCCTGAATAGTTCTATGAAGATGTGTACAAGCCTCGTAGTGTACCGTTAGTATGTCTGCACCTAGCTCTGCAAATTTTTCTATATATTGATCTGGATTGACGATCATTAGGTGTACATCTAATGTCTTAGAAGCATGTCTTTTTATTTCCTTTAATACAGGCATTCCAAAAGAGATGTTTGGAACAAAGACTCCATCCATTATATCAATATGAAACCAATCGGCATCACTTTGATTAATCATTTCTAAATCTCTTTGTAAATTTCCAAAGTCTGCTGCTAATACGGATGGTGCAATTAGGTGTTTGTTCATAAAACAAATTTAAAAAAAAATGAGCATTAAATTAATAATACTCATTTTTAGTTTTTATCCAAGATACGTTTTCAGTATTTTACTTCTGGAAGTATGCTTTAGTCGTCGAATTGCTTTTTCTTTAATCTGACGAACTCTTTCTCTTGTTAAATCAAAGGTTTCTCCAATTTCTTCTAGTGTCATTGGGTGTTGCTCTCCTAAACCGAAGTATAGCCTTATCACATCTGCCTCTCTTGGAGTTAGGGTCTCCAATGCTCTTTCAATTTCTGTTTTTAAAGACTCGTGTAGTAACGCTCTATCTGGATTTGGTGATTCACCACTTCTAAGTACATCATACAAATTAGAATCTTCCCCTTCAACTAGTGGAGCATCCATGGATACATGACGTCCAGAGTTTTTCATTGACTCTTTAACGTCATTGATAGTCATGTCCAGCTCTTTTGCTATTTCTTCTGCGCTTGGAGGTCTTTCATGAGATTGTTCTAAAAAAGCATAGGTCTTATTAATCTTGTTTATAGATCCGATCTTATTAAGTGGCAATCGAACAATTCTTGATTGCTCTGCTAATGCTTGTAAAATAGATTGACGGATCCACCATACCGCATAGGATATAAATTTAAAACCTCTTGTTTCATCAAATCGTTGGGCTGCTTTAATTAATCCTAAATTACCTTCATTTATTAAATCTGGCAGGGTTAGACCTTGATTTTGGTACTGCTTTGCAACAGACACTACAAAACGAAGATTTGCTTTTGTAAGTTTCTCTAAAGCGGCTTGGCTACCAGCCTTAATTTTTTGAGCTAATTCTACTTCTTCTTCAGCAGTAATTAAATCAACTTTTCCAATTTCCTGTAAATATTTATCTAATGAAGCTGTTTCTCTATTAGTTACCTGTTTGGTTATCTTAAGTTGTCTCATCTAATTTTAAAAATTAAATTAAAAATTATATAATATGCTAGAATATTTTAAAATTCTAGCATACTCTGAACTATCTTCTATTATCTCTTCCTCTGTTATCACGACCTCTGTCGTTTGATCTTGGTGGCCTTGCAGGTCTTTCAACATAACCTTCTGGCTTTTCAATTAGAGCTTTTCTAGACACTTTGTCTTTTCTAGTTCTAGGGTCAACACCAAAGTATTTGATATCCAATACATCACCCATATTTACTACATCGGTAACATTTTCAGTTTTTTTCCAATCCAATTCGCTTATGTGTAATAAAACTTCATTTCCTGGAGCTTCTTGATACTCTACAACTGCTCCGAAATCCAATATTTTAATCACCTTTACTTCATAAACACTACCTACTTCTGGCTTGAAAAGCATGGATTCAATTTTAGCAAGAACGGTGTCTATTCCTTCTTGATCAGTACCTAAGATTTCTACAATTCCTTCTTCTGTGATAGGATCTTCATTGATTACTAAAGTACATCCAGTAGTTTTTTGTAGTTCTTGTATGTTTTTACCACCTGGTCCGATCAAAGCACCGATATATTCATTAGGAATAGTTCTAGTTACCATTTTCGGAGCGTGAGCTTTAACATCCGCGTTAGGAGCCGATATTGTTTCTGTAAGTTTTCCTAAAATATGTAAACGTCCATCTCTAGCTTGTTTTAGTGCATTCACTAAAATTTCGTATCCTAATCCTTTTACTTTAATATCCATTTGACAGGCTGTAATTCCTTCTGAAGTACCTGTTACTTTAAAATCCATATCTCCTAAGTGATCTTCATCCCCTAATATATCACTTAGTACAGCGTATTTTCCAGATTCAGCATCCGAAATTAACCCCATTGCAATACCAGAAACTGGTCTTATCATTTGAACACCTGCATCCATAAGTGCCATTGTTCCAGCACAAACTGTAGCCATAGAAGAAGAACCGTTAGATTCTAAAACTTCAGATACAACTCTCACTGTATAAGGACAATCCTCAGGAATCATTCCTTTTAATCCACGTTGTGCTAAGTTACCATGTCCAACTTCTCTACGAGAGGTTCCACGAATTGGTCTAGCTTCCCCTGTACAAAAAGGAGGGAAGTTATAGTGTAAATAGAAATTTTCTTCCCCTTCAAAGGATGGCATATCTATTTTATTTGCATCTCTAGATGTTCCAAGTGTAACCGTAGCTAAAGCTTGTGTTTCTCCACGGGTAAATATTGAAGAACCATGTACTGACGGTAAATAATCTATTTCAGACCAGATAGGTCTAATTTCATCCGTTTTACGACCATCTAAACGTAACCCTACATTTAAGGTTAGATCTCTAATAGCAGCTTTTTCAGCTTTACGATAATAATCCGATACTAAACCACCATATTCTGCTAATTCTTCTTCAGAAAAAGTAGCTTTTATTGCTTCTTTTATTTCTTTAAATGCAGCAGTTCTTTCATGTTTTGCAGATCCAGCTTCTGCTATAGCATATACTTTATCGTATGCCATATCATGAACCTTTTTCTCTAAATCTTTATCTTCTTTTGCACCATCATATTCACGAACCTCTTTCTTTCCAAATGCTTCTGCTAATCTTATTTGAGCAGCACATTGTACTTTTATAGCTTCATGTGCAAACTTAATTGCATCTGCCATTTCTTCTTCAGAGATCTCATCCATTTCACCTTCAACCATCATTACAGAATCAGCGGAAGCTCCAATCATCATATCGATGTCAGATTCTTTTAATTGAGCTCTTGTTGGGTTTATAACAAATTCACCGTTTATACGTCCAACTCTTGCTTCAGAGATTGCACATTCAAAAGGAAAATCGGATAATTGAATAGCTGCCGAAGCTGCCAAACCAGCCATTGCATCTGGCATTACATTTTCGTCATGAGACATTAACTGAATCATCACTTGAGTTTCTGCAGTATAGTCTTTTGGAAATAACGGACGTAAAACACGGTCTACTAAACGCATTGTTAATACTTCACCATCACTCGGTCTTGCTTCTCTTTTGAAGAATCCTCCAGGATATCTTCCTGCAGCAGCAAATTTCTCTCTGTAATCTACCGTTAAGGGTAGAAAACCAAGATCTTTTTGTTCGTAATTGGAAACTACTGTACACAACATCATACATTTTCCGGATTGCACAACAATACTACCATGAGCTTGTTTTGCTAATTTTCCGGTTTCGATAGAAATTTCTCTACCATCTCCCAGGTCAATTATCTCTTTATAAACTTTTGGTTTCATAATTTTTTTTTAAGTTAAATATTAAACAATGGTGTTGTGTTGTTGTTGTTGTGTACCAATGAAAAACTACTTACTAGCTTTAATATAATTAGTGTAATAATTAATAAAAGAGGCTTAAAAGCCTCTTTTATTAATTATTTTCTTAAATTTAATTCCTTAACAATTGCACGATATCTTAAGACGTCCACCTTAGTAAGGTAATCTAGAAGAGATCTTCTTTTTCCTACTAATTTAACTAGAGATCTTTCTGTGTTATAATCTTTACGATTATTTTTTAAATGCTCTGTTAAGTGGTTGATTCTTAGTGTGAATAAAGCGATCTGGCCTTCAGCGCTTCCGGTATCTTTTTCGTTTTTACCGTGTTTTTTGAATAGTGTTTCTTTCGATTTTGTTGTTAAATACATTCCAATATTATTTAAATGATTATTATGTACGATTTCTATTAACTAAAATAGAGGGGCAAATATAGTGAAAAAATAGATTAAATTAGGATTTATTTCACTCCAAAAATTCTCCTAAAAACTTTAAGTTCACACGTGTAGAATATTCTTAGTTTTTTGTAGATTAGGTTTACTAATTTTATCATTAGTCCCTAAGAGGAGTATTTAAAATTAAATCTAAATATAAATTGATTTTATCTTTTAATTTATTTCTCTCGGTAATAAAATCTAAGAAGCCATGTTCTAAGACAAATTCTGCAGTTTGAAATCCTTCGGGTAATTCTTTTCCAGTAGTATCTCTAACTACTCTAGGTCCAGCAAAACCAATAAGAGCACCAGGCTCACTTATATTTACATCTCCTAGCATTGCAAAAGAAGCAGTAGTACCGCCTGTTGTTGGATCTGTACATAGGGATATGTATGGAATTTTTGCCTCTGCTAATTGTGCAAGTTTAACCGATGTTTTTGCAAGTTGCATTAAAGAAAGTGCTGCTTCCATCATCCTTGCTCCACCTGATTTTGATATAATTAAAAAGGGTATTTTTTTCTTTAATGAATAATCTGCTGCCCTAGCTATTTTTTCGCCAACAACACTACCCATTGATCCACCTATAAAGCTAAAGTCCATACAAGCAATAACGACATCTCTTCCTTTAGATTTTCCAACTGCAGTTCTTACGGCGTCTTTTAAATTAGTTTTTTTAGTAGCAGCTTTTAACCTATCTGAATACTTTTTATTATCAATAAATTTCAGTGGGTCTTTCGAAGTTAAATTAGCATTTAACTCTTTAAACTTATCATCAAATAAAATATCAAAATATTCCCTACTTCCAATCCTTACGTGATATCCATCCTCTGGACTTACGTAAAAATTCCTTTCTAGTTCATCCGTGTCAATAATTTTTCCTGTTGGGGATTTATACCAAAGTCCTTTTGGGATATCCTTTTTTGCCTCTGTAGGAGTGTGAATTCCTTTATCTTTTCTTTTAAACCAAGCCATTATTTACTGTTTAATGATTATCAAAGTTAAATAATTTTATAAAGTATTTACATTATTTAGATCTTTAAAAGCTTGTTTTAGCCTTTCCACAAAAGTAACTTCTGCTTTTCTAACCCACACTCTTGGATCATAATATTTTTTATTCGGAACATCACTACCATCCGGGTTTCCTATTTGTGCTTTTAAATATTCAGAATTTTTATCAAAATAATCTCTAGCTCCAGTCATGTAAGCATATTGCATATCTGTATCGATATTCATTTTAATAACACCATAACTAATTCCTTCTCTAATTTCTTCTACAGTAGAACCAGATCCACCGTGAAAAACAAAATCAATATAATTATGCTTAAGATTGTATTTTTTTGATATAAACTCTTGGGAATTTTTAAGAATTTTTGGAGTTAATTTTACATTTCCTGGCTTGTATACTCCATGGACATTTCCAAAAGCAGCTGCAATTGTAAACTTATCACTAACCTGAATTAATTCTTCATAGGCATAAGCGACTTCTTCCGGTTGAGTGTATAATTTTGAATCATCGACATCTGTATTGTCTACACCATCTTCTTCACCACCAGTAATTCCTAACTCAATCTCTAGTGTCATCCCAATTTTAGACATTCTCTCTAAATATTTTTTGCAAATAGCAATATTCTCTTCAATTGGTTCTTCTGATAAATCAATCATATGAGAGCTAAATAAGGGGTAACCTTTTTCTTTAAAATGCTCTTCACTAGCTTCAATTAAGCCATCGATCCAAGGAAGTAATTTTTTAGCACAATGGTCTGTGTGTAAAATAACTGGAATTCCATAAGCCTTAGCCATCGTGTGTACATGATGTGCTCCAGCAATAGATCCAGCTATAGCAGCAGATTGACCACCATTGTCTAATCCTTTTCCGGCATTAAATACTCCACCACCATTAGAAAATTGAATAATCACAGGGGCATTAAGTTCTTTTGCTGTTTCCAAAACTCCATTAATACTACTGGACCCGATAACATTAACCGCAGGCAGAGCAAATCCTTTCTGTTTGGCTAATTTGAAAATTTCTTGAACTTGGTCACCGGTGGCAACTCCTGGTTTAATTGAACTCATTTTTTTGAAGTATTAGTTAGAGTTCAAAAATATTAATTATTAACTAGTATAACTCATAAAAAATACATTATTTAACGAAAACGAGATAGTCATCACGTTAATTAATTTAAAACGGGTAGTTGATACCTATGTTGTATACAGCAGTGTTAAAACTTGTATTTTGAAACCACCTATTGTTATTTATAATTTCTGGATCATAGACTTTAAACCCTACATCGGTTCTAAGCATAAAAAAACCTAAATCGAAACGGAGTCCAAAACCTGCTCCAACAGCAATATCCTTTAATGAATTAAACGAGCTAAAAATAGCTCTTTCATCTGTTGTGTTATCTTTGAAATTCCAAATATTTCCAGTATCAATAAAAAAGGCCCCGTTAAATTTATTAAATAAATTAAATCGGTGTTCAATGTTAAAGGCTAATTTTAAATTTGCCTCATTAAACTCATTATTACTAATCGAGCTTCCTGGACCTAAATTATATGCTGTCCAAGCTCTATTGTCGTTAGCTCCACCGGCAAAAAAACTTTTAGAAAAAGGAATATAGTTTGAGTTTCCATAAGGAATAGCAAATCCTAAATATCCTCTAATTGCTAAAACATTAGATCTTTTAAATTTCCAATGCCTTATGTAATCAATTTCACTTTTTAGATATTGTGAATATTCAACATTAAATATTTCATATCTATCAGAGTTATTTTTATTTAAATTAATAGCTCTGGCAATAGAAGAAAGCAAATTACCTGCTAATTCAAATTTGAATTTAAATAGAGAAAAATTCTCGTCTTTTATATCTTTTTTTGTGTCTCTAGTGTAGGATAAATTTGAAGAAAATATAAGGTTATTTTGAGTAAGTCGATTTTTTCTTTGATTAATACTGTTTATGGATTTGTAATTTTCAGGGTAGTTTTCTTGAAAATTTAAATTTGAACTTAAAAAATCAATAGCACTATCGGCATAAGATGAGATTAAGGAGTTTTCACCAAAAGCATTAGTAAAAATATAATCACTTGGAATTTGGTTATAATTTATTGCTATATTTTCTAACCTATTGAATGAATTTTGATAAACCTTAAAATAATTGTCTGGATTTAAATTTCTAACGTATTGTATATTAAAAACATCTATGGTATATTTTTTGTTCTCTAAAGGTTTCCAATTATAACTGAAAATACCGTTAACTGTTTGTTTATCTAGTCCTATGTTGGTTTGCCCTGATAGACTAAGGTTTATGGTAGTTGTAGGGGACATATGTCTAGGAATTATGTTCTCCGTATTAAAAGGAGAAAAAATTCTTGGAAATAACACTTTAATATCAGCGCCGATCTCATTAATATCAAAAAAATTATTTTTTGTATTGCCAGAATCTTTTGAGGATCCTATTGACCCAAATGCGGAAATTTGCAAAGTTTCGGCGCCTTTAAAAACATTTCTTATAAAGATAGAACTACTAAAAGAAAGGCCTAAGGACTGTATGTTACTTTGAGAGATGTTAAAATCAAAACCTAAGGCATATTTATCTTTTGGAACAAGACGAATGTTAGCGATAAGGGTTTTGTTTATCGAATCTTCAATATATTCTATGTTTGGGTATTTAAAGGTCTTTAGTTCATTTAAATATTTATAGGTATTTAAAAGGTCTTTCTCCTTAAATATTTTATTTGGTTTAATAGAGACTGAACTAGCAATTGTACTTGGCCTATATTTTAACTCTTGATCACTTAAAAAATTGTACTCATCAAAAATTATGTTATAGGTATGGTCTTTTTTATTTTTATTTATAACACTATCTATAATTATATTTACTCTGGATGTTTTATATATTTTAAAGGGTTTTTGTATAACACCTAGATTGTTTTTTATTATTCTATCTTGAATTATAAGCTTTGTGGTCATTTTATTATTCTGAAGTGTTGTATCATTTTCAAACTCAATATAATCTTGAGTGAAGTGGTATACTCCAGAATTTCTGAATAAATCTGTCAATCGATCCCTTTCATTACTAAAATCTTCTAATTCAAAAGCATTGTCAATTTTAATATTAGAAAATGGGTACGAACTTTTGTAAATACTATCTAAAATAGGTGAGCTAATATTTGAGCTGAGAGAGTCAATAAGAAAACGCTTTTTTTTGTATATAATATAATTTACTTGACCTTTATATTTTGATTTTTCTATTATTTTAAAATTACCTTCTACATTAAACCATCCTTTAGAAAAATAATAGGATTTAATGTTTTTAAGAGAACTTATTATTTGAAAACTATCAATAACTATCGGTTTTTCTCCGATATCTCTTAAAAACTTATTAAATGAAATTTTATTATATTTTTTTAAGGAATCATCTTTAGACAGATTATGTATTAGTAATCGAAGGGGTATATTCAAGCCAACTGGTTTGGAATTTGGATTTTGTTTAATTAAAACTAAAATATTCTCGTCTTGGGTGACAGAGTCATTTATAATTACTTTATTATTTTCTAATAATAATTGATCCCCTTTAATACCTTTAACAGAATTACATGATGTAATAAAAAATATTACTAATATTGTATATATAGAAACTAATTTCTTCAAATAATTATATTAATTTAAAAGGCAAATCTAGTTATTATAATGATAAGCAATAGTCAAATTAAAATTATTAAGTCTTTAAGACAAAAAAAATATCGATTACAGCATAATCAATTTGTGGCGGAAGGGGATAAGACCATTATTGAGCTGATTAATGCCAGCTACAAAATCGTTAGTTTATATTCTATAAATAGTACTATTGGGAGCTACGAAAATGGGGTAAATAAATTAACTCAAGTTGAATTAAGTAAAATAAGTAATTTATCTAATCCTAAAAATTCTTTAGGTATTTTTGAAATACCAGAAACTCCCAAAATAGATTTTGATAAATTAATAGTCGGTCTAGACAATGTCAGTGATCCAGGAAACCTTGGGACTATTATAAGACTCTGTGATTGGTTTGGAATTAAAGACCTTATTTGTAGTTTGGATTCTGTAGATTGTTATAATCCTAAAGTAGTCCAAGCCTCTATGGGATCTTTATCTAGGGTTAATATTAATTATATGGATATAGGAAATATAATAGTAAAAAATAATATTACTGTTTATGGGACATATATGAAGGGTAATTCAATATATGAAGAAGCTCTAATACAAAAAGGGATTGTTTTATTTGGGAATGAAGCTAATGGAATTAGTTTAAAGCTGACTAAGCTAATAAATCATAGAATCTCAATTCCAAGATTTGGTAATTTGCAGAAAACGGAAAGCTTAAATGTCGCCAATGCCATGGCTATCGTTCTTAGTGATAACTCAAGAAAATCTATTGAAAAGTAAAGTTAATTAACACTCCGCTTGTTTTCATGAAACTGACATTTTCAGTCCATGGACTTAATGGGTCATCATCTCTAATTAATTCATCAGAAATAGCAAATACACCCCTTATAGAAGGGGTGAATTTAAACCATTCTAAGTAGAGATCAATACCGAATCCAAGCTCATAGAAAAACACGTTCTTTTTTGATCTAAATTGACCAGAACTGTTGTCTTCTAAATTTTTTTCATTGCTAGAAAGGTTTATTGCAGTAGACACACCGCCTGTTATAAAGGGTTTGAAATTATTCACTCTTTTGGTGGATATCTTTAACAGTAGCGGAAAGTGTATATAAGTTGATTTAACTTCTCTGAAATGAATGTTTGTTAAAAATTCAGTATCGCCAAAATCAATTGGATTAAAGCTTAAGTTCCTACTAGACATTATTAAGCCTGGTTCGAATCTCAAATCAAAATAATCATTAATTCTAAAATTTCCAATTAGACCTACATTAAAACCTGAAGTTCTTTCTACCTGAATATCCTTTAAATCTTGCTTATAGTCAAAATTAAAATCGTAATTATTGAGACCTAAAAAATACCCCCAAGACATACTTGGTTTGTCAAAATTTTCATTATTAATTACTTTTTCTTTAGTAAATAATTGAGAATTTACACTGTTGATAGATAAAATATAAAAAAGAATTAAAGCAGTTTTTTTCATTTTATTTTTTACTGGCGACATAAATTGTAGCAACTCCAAATGTTTGTGGATAGTCTACTACATTAATAAACCCTGTTTTCTTTAAAATATTGTTGAATTTTTTTCCAAAAGGAAATTCAGCTGAAGATTCTGAAAGATAATTATATGCAAATTTATCTTTTGAAAAAACCCTTCCAATTGTTGGTAATATAAATTTTGAATAAAATTTATAAAATTGTTTAAAAGGAAATTTGGTAGGATTTGAAGTCTCTAAAATAACTAACATGCCTTTTGGTTTTAATACTCTTAAAATTTCATTTAACCCTAATTCTAAGGATTCGAAATTTCTAACACCAAAAGAAACAGTTACAGCATCAAAAAAACTATCCTCATATTTTAAATTTTCTGAATCTCCTATTACCATTTCAATGGTTTTATTTAAGTTTTTCTTATTAATTTTTTTTATTCCAACATCCAGCATTCCTTTACTGATATCTAGTCCAATTATTTTCTTTGCATTAGTTTTTGTCAATTCAATAGCTAAATCACCAGTGCCAGTGGCTATGTCCAAAATATTGTAAGGTTTTTTTGATTTTAAAATTTTAACAATTTTTTTCCTCCATGAGATATCTATACCGAACGAAATGACACGGTTTAGAGCATCGTACTCTTTAGAGATGTTATCAAACATTTTTTCTACTTGTACCTTTTTAGATAAATCGCTACTTCTGTATGGGATTATTTTTTTTGACATTAAGATCTGTCCTTTATTATTTAAATTTTTATGCAAAGAAATACAATTCACATTCAATTCCCTAAAATAAATTATATTTGTATGAACAATCGAAATAAAATGAAGATAATTATTGCTGGTGCAGGTGAAGTTGGATTTCATCTAGCAAAATTATTATCCAACGAATCTCAAGAAATCACGTTAATTGATCCGGTGAGAGATAGTTTAACCTTTGCAGAAGGTCATTTGGATATTAAAGTTTTAAAAGGAGATTCTACATCTATAAAAACTTTAAATGATGCAAATGTAGCAAATGCCGACCTGTTTATTGGTGTCACTTCTTTACAGGCAACTAATTTAACTGCTTGTTTTTTAGCTAAACAATTAGGAGCAAAAAAAACTATTGCCAGAATTTCCAATACAGAATACAGCAAAACAAAACACAATATAAATTTTAGTGATTTAGGAGTTAATGAGTTAATCTCACCAGCAGATCTTGCAGCAGATGAAATTGAATTAGTAATTAACCAATCTGTATTTAATGACACTTTTGAATTTGAAAATGGTGCGCTAACCACGCTTGGACTAAATCTGTCGGAGTCTGCAATTCTAATTGGTAAATCTGTTACTGAATCTGCGTCTTTTTTTCCAGAGATTCATTTTTTTCCAATTGCAATTAAAAGAAATGATGAAACTATTATTCCAAGAGGGAATACCATTTTCCGAATTGGAGATCATGTAGTTTTTATGACAACAAAAGGTGGAGATAAAGAATTGTGTAAATTATCTGGAAAAAATCAAACGGATATTGAAAATGTCATGATAATGGGTGGTGGTAGTATTGGTAGGAAAGTTGCCAAAAAACTATCTGGTAAACTTAATGTTAAGCTTATTGAAAAAATTAAATCTAGAGCTGAGGACATAGCAGAAAGACTCCCTGATACATTGGTGATATATGGAGACGGTAGAAATGTTGAACTTCTAGATGAAGAAAATTTAACCGATATGGATGCGTTTATATCTGTAACTGGTAATTCGGAAACTAACATAATGTCTTGTTTAGTAGCAAAATCTAAAGGAATAAATAAAACTATTGCATTAGTAGATAACATGGATTATTATAAGTTATCTCAATCAATTGGTATAGATACACTAATTAATAAAAAACTTCTTGCTGCAAATAGTATTGTTAAGTATATCAAAAAGGCAGAGGTTGTGGCAATTTCACAACTAAGGAATATGAATGCTGAGCTTTTGGAGTTTGTAGTCAATCAAAATTCACATGTTTGTGATAAATACATTAGAGATCTCAATTTCCCTAGAGAGGCAATTATAAGTGGTGTTATTAGAAATGGAAATGGACTTGTAGTACTAGGAGATTTTAAAATCACAAAGGATGACAGAGTAGTTGTTTGTTGTAAACTAGATATGGTGAATCAAGTTGAAAAATTCTTTTACTAGGACTTATTTTTATGAAAATTAATTATCAAATAATTTTTTATTTTTTCGGAATTTTATTAATGTTTAATGGTGGCTTTATGTTTATTGCTTCTATTCTTAGCTTTATTTATAATGATGGAATAACAGATAGTTTAATTGTTTCTGGAATTATAGTTTTATCCCTTGGAGCTTTTTCTACAATATATAACAGAAATTTTGATAAAAATTTAAATAAAAGAGAAGGTTATATTGTTGTAATATTTGGATGGATAGTTATGATTTTATCTGGCTCTATACCTTACTTGTTAACTAATTCAATTGATGGTTTCACTAATATAATATTTGAAACCACTTCTGGCTATACTACTACTGGAGCTACAATATTAGACTCTATAGAGTCATTACCGAAGGGATTGATTTTTTGGAGAAGTATTACACATTGGATTGGAGGTATGGGTATTATAGTGCTTGCAATTGCAATTTTACCACTTTTAGGAATAGGAGGGATGCAGCTTTTTTCTGCAGAAGCTCCCGGTCCTAGTGCAGATAAATTACATCCTAGAATTACAGACACTGCGAAGAGATTATGGTTAATCTACCTGAGTTTCACTTTAATAGAGACCCTGCTGTTGACTGTTTTTGGAATGTCATTTTTCGATGCTATAAATCACTCTATGTCAAACATTGCATCAGGTGGATTTTCTACAAAAGATTCAAGTTTAGCCTTTTGGAATTCTCAACCAATAATTCAATACATAGTTATCTTCTTTATGCTTATTGCTGGTACTAATTTCATTCTGTTGTACTATATTTTTAAGGGTAAGTTTAATAAAATAAAATTAGATGAAGAGTTTAATTTATATTTTAGGATTATTATATTTTTCGCCCTTATGGTTAGCTTATTAGTGTTTTTTAATTCAAATTTTTTATTGAGTGATGATATTTCATTGTTTAGTAGAATTGAAGCAGTAGCAAGGCATTCATTATTCCAGGTAGTATCTATTGTAACAACAACAGGTTTTGTAACTGCTGATTATACATCATGGACACCATTTTTATTATTAATATTCTTTGGTTTAATGTTTCTTGGTGGTTCTGCTGGAAGTACTTCTGGAGGTTTTAAAATAGTAAGACATTTACTTATTATTAAAAATGGATTTTTAGAATTTAAAAGAATCCTACATCCAAGTGCAATAGTGCCTGTTAGGTATAATAATAAATCTGTTCCAAGTGGAATTATATATAATATTTTAGGTTTCTTTATAATTTATATGCTGTCTTTTATGGTTGGAGCTCTTGGCTTTTCCCTGTTTGGATTAGACTTTCAATCTGCTTTAGGTGTTTCGGCTTCAAGTTTGGGCAATGTAGGGCCATCTATAGGTGATTATGGTCCCATGGGCACCTTTAGTCAAATGCCTGTTTTAGCCAAGTGGTGGGCTTCTTTCTTAATGTTAGTCGGTAGACTAGAGCTGTTTACTGTTTTGATTGTTTTTACTGCCTACTTTTGGAAAAAAAGATAAAAGCTAATTGTCTCTTTTTTCGAAACCTTCATTCTTTTCAGTTCTAATTTTTATTATTAGTAAATAAATAATTAGTGCTACAATTATTATCCAAAATATTATATTAAAAGATATACTCATTTAATTCAATTTTACGGCTGTTCCATAGGCTAAAAGCTCAGATGCACCTTGCATTACCATAGATGTGGTCATTCTTACATTTATTACAGCATCTGCTCCCATTTTTTCTGCATCTTGAACCATTCTTTGAATAGCCTGTTCTCTAGAATCTGCTTGTAATTTAGTGTACTCACTAATCTCTCCTCCAATCACACCTTTTAAAGCAGCAAAAATATCTTTACCGATATTTCTAGCTCTTACTGTACTTCCTCTAGCTATACCTAAAATTTCGCTAACTTTTTTATTTGGAATATTTTCTGTAGTGGATATCACCATCGTTATCAGTTTTTTATAATTTTTGATTGCACTTTTATAATTTCAACAAAACGCATTCCTTTGGTTAAATTAAAGAAATCGACTGTTTTAATATTTGAGATCATTATGTCAAGATAATAATTTTTTAATTCTATTGACAGCTTCAATTAATTGTTCCTGTGATGCTGCGTAAGATATTCTAATACAATTAGGATCTCCGAATGCGTCACCTGTTACTGTTGCAACCAGCGCTCTATCTAATAAAAACAAGGACATATCTGAGGCATTATTTATTAGATACCCATCTATTACTTTGCCAAAAAAATATGATATATCTGGGAATACATAAAAAGCCCCATCTGGAGTATTGCAATTAAACCCTTCAATATTATTTAATAAATTTAATATTAAGTCTCTTCTAACTTTAAATTCATCAACCATGTATGTAATTTTACTTGGAGATTCCTCAAGAGCTGTAATTACAGCTCTTTGTGCAATACAATTTGCCCCTGAAGTAACTTGACCTTGCATTTTATTACAAGCTCTTGCTATCCATGCTGGTGCACCAATATAACCTATTCTCCAACCTGTCATTGCAAAAGCTTTTGACACTCCATTGACCGTAATTGTTCTTTCATACATATCCTCAAATTCAGCTATACTGAAGTGACCCCCACAAAAATTAATATGTTCATAAATTTCATCAGAAAGAATATATACATTCGGGTATCTGACAAGAACATCTGCTAATTCTCGTAATTCCTCCTTGCTATACACAGAACCACTTGGATTACATGGGGAACTAAACCAAAGCATTTTAGTTTTAGGAGTAATTGCACTCTCTAAATCTTTAGCTGTCATTTTAAAGTCATTAGAAATATCTGTCTTTACTTCAATTGTGACACCTCCATTTAAACCTACTATATCACTATAACTTACCCAATACGGACAAGGTAGTATAACCTCATCACCTGGATTAATTAAGGATGCTGCAATATTAGAAAGAGATTGCTTTGCCCCAGTTGATACTACTATTTGAGATAATTCATATGTTAAATTATTATCTCTTTTAAATTTTGTAATTATAGCATTTTTAAGATCTACATATCCATCCACAGGTGTGTAAGAATTGTAGTCCTGATTAATTGCATTTACAGCAGCTTCTTTTATATAGTCGGGTGTGTTGAAATCTGGCTCTCCTAAACTAAGACCAATAACATCTTTTCCTTCATTTTTTAACTCTCTTGCTTTTGCAGCCATTGCTAAAGTTTGAGAAACTGCGAGGCTGTTTATTCTATCAGATAGAAATTCTTTCATATTTTTAAATTGTTGGTTTTAAACCCATATATCGTAAATATTTAAAGTGAGCTGTTAACGCATCTTTTGTTGTTTTGAACTCATTATATGGAAGGTTAAATTCATTTGCAGTTTTCTTAACAATTTCTGCAATTTTATCATAGTGAACATGAGAGATGTTTGGAAATATATGATGTTCTACCTGATGGTTTAACCCACCTGTAAACCAGTTTACTAATTTATTGTTTGCAGCAAAGTTTACTGTTGTATTTAACTGATGAATAGCCCAGCTATTTTTCATATTACCTTTTTTATCTGGCAGAGGCATGTCCGCTTCATCCATGATATGAGCTAGTTGAAATACTAAGCTTAATATTAAGCCTGCTGTGTAATGCATTACAATAAAAGATATTAATACTTTCCACCACACTATATTAAAAACTAAAATTGGAATGAAAATCCAAAATAAAAAATATAATATTTTTGAAATTAACAATTTAGTCCAGTTTACAAATGGATTTGGGAATTTTCCATGTGATAATTTCTTTTTCATGAATCTTTTCATTTGAAAAAAATCAGTGGTGATTGCCCAGTTTATTGTAAGAAGTCCATATAATAAAACAGAGTAGTAGTGTTGAAATTTATGAAACCATCTCCATTCAGAGTGTTTTGAGAATCTTATTATTCTTCCAGCTTCCAAATCTTCATCATGACCATGAATATTGGTATATGTATGATGCAGGACATTGTGTTGAACCTGCCAGTTATATCGATTACCTGCAAGTAAGTATATACTACCTCCCATTAATCTGTTTACCCATTTTTTATTAGAAAAGGAGCCGTGATTGCCATCGTGCATTACATTCATTCCAACTCCAGCTAAACCAATACCCATTACAACAGAAAGTCCAATCTGTAACCATGCAGGTATTGTTAAGATTGATATTACAGCATAAGGAAGTACAAGTAAACTAAACATTATAAATGTTTTTACCCAAAGCTTCCAATTACCACTTTTTGTAATATTTTTTTGCTTAAAATAACTATTAACTCTCTTATTTAGAGTTTTAAAAAACATTGCTGAATCTTTTCTGTTAAATAATATTGTTTTGGAGCTCATAAATTTATGGTTGATTTTTATTCAAATATATCAATAATAGTGATTTCTTTACTCCTCATTTAGAAATAATTGTACACAAAAACCTATTTTTGTTGAAATAATTATTTTATGAAATTACTTCAAGAATATTTCAAAGATTTAACAGAAGAACAATTAAGTCAATTTAAAAAATTAGAATCACTCTACATAGACTGGAATTCTAAGATTAATGTTATTTCAAGAAAAGATATTGATGAATTATATCTGCGACACGTATTACACTCCTTATCTATAGCTAAATTAATTTCTTTTAAAGAAAACACTACACTGTTAGACGTAGGTACAGGAGGTGGATTCCCAGGGATACCACTCGCTATTCTATTCCCAAATTGTAATTTCCATTTGGTGGATAGTATTCAAAAAAAAATCAATGTTGTTAATATTGTAGTGGAAGAATTGGATTTAAAAAATGTAAAAACTTCTTGTTGTAGAGTTGAAAAAATTAACGACAAGTATGATTTTGTTGTCAGTAGAGCTGTTACTAATATGAAAGACTTTGTTTCTTGGATTAAATATAATATAAATAAAAAATCTTTTAATGATTTTAAAAATGGTGTTTTATATTTAAAAGGTGGGGATTTAAAAAAAGAGCTCATAGGTTTTAAAAATGTTAAAACTTATGAGCTCTCAGATTTTTTTAATGAAGACTTTTTTAATGAAAAAAAAGTTGTCTACTTGCCAATTAAATATAAGATTAAAAACTAATTCTTAATTATGTTAAAAGGGTTCGAGTCCCAATGGTAACCGAACCTATTTACTCATTAATTGTTACTCTTTAAGATCGTCTTTTATTTATCAGAATTTTTAAAAATCTATAATTAACAGTCAAAACAAAATAAGATACAAAAACAGTTAGAACACTTAATCCAAATTCAACAACCAATCCTAACCAATTTAAACCCTCTTGAAAATTTTGAAGGATTTGCTTCTCGTTAAATAAAAAAATTAAGATAATTACGATTAAAGGGTGTAATAAAACAAACCCTAAATTATTTAAAAAATTGAAAATAGATAATATAGAAGAGTCCTTTAGTGGAATTATTTTTTCAAAAAAATTAGCAAGTGTTTTCATAATAAAATAGTTTTTAAGGTTGGTAATAACATAAATATAAGAAAATGAAATTTACAAAAGGAAATAACCTGTCTACAGGCAGACCAAAAGGTTCTAAGAATACTAGGACAACAGAGTTAAAGAACCTTCTAAGAGACTTACTTTTTGATAAGGATCAAATGATTCAAGACTGGAACGATATGGATCTTATGCAACGTAGCGAGTTTAGGATTAGAATGGCTAAGTATGTAACGCCAGAAGTAAAAGACTCAGAAATGACAACAGGATTTAATAAAGAGAACATATTATTTGATGTAAGTGATATGGAAACAGCAATACTAAAAGACCAAGAGAATGTTAGAAAACTACAATAATTTACAGGACTACCTAGACTTTGAATGGACAGGAGCAAAGTCTTTCTTCGGATATGAATTTAGAAGCCACAAAGCGTGTCTATTAGCCTCAGGGAGTGGATATATGCCAAGCAAAGAATTATTAGATAAATACAAGATTAAAAACCCTAATGGGTTGTGGGGTGCAGTACACAAAGAATCTAGGCAACATTACATACAAGGGAAGCTAAATCCGATGATTTTAGTGCCTAAAAATCACGAGTAAAGTAATTATTCTTCCAAAGAAAAAACATTATTAAAAAAGTAGCTGTAAAATAGTATTGAGAGGGTTCGTTAAACGGGTCAAGCAAATCAGTTTTGTCACTGTAATCTGAAACTCCTAAAAGAAACAAGCCAATAGCAACAATAAAAGGTAAATGTTTTAATTGTTTTTTCATAAACTATGATTTAAACAAATATAAAGTGGTTAAACTATAATCTGTGCGATTGCTTTGCGATTATACATATTTTAATATATAATTGCAAAACAATCTAACAGATGGAATAAGGGATAAAAGAGGTTATTTTGTAAAACTAATTCTTAATTAGTTTGTATCCAATTTTCTCTCCAGTTTTAGACTCAATTGTAATAAAATAAACCCCATCAATTGAGTTTCTAATATCTATTGAGTTTACTCCGCTGTTTATAAATCCAGATTTAATTGTCTGACCAATTAAATTGTGGACTTTATAAGTAGAGTTATTTAGTGTTGTTTTGATTGTGAAAACTCCATTGGAAGGATTTGGAAATATTTTCAAATCTTCATCCATAAAAGAATTTAATCCTAAAGATTCTCCTACTCTAAATGTAGTAGAATCCACACTGCTAAACTCACCTCCTGAGACAATTACATTACTTGAATCATCAGATATTGAGTAAGATCCTGTTCCGTAAGCACAACATATTCCATCGCCATAGGAATCATTTATTGTAAACGTATAGCATTCTTCTGAGCTTGGAATTTCAATTTCTATACTATATGTGTTATTATTAGAAAATGGTCCATCTTGCGCAACAACATAACCTGATGAGTCGGTTAATTGCCAAGTAGTTTCACTTCCATAATTATCTGTAACTAAATTTAAAGTAATAATAGATGTGTCATATGAACTAGATTGATCAAAATAGAATACATCAGAGTTGTTTTCATTATTATCATCATCTGATACACTAATGTTTACACTGTTGGTGTCACTTGGACTATAGTTAATAGAAGGTAATTCTATTGAAGTTGATTCTAAAGATCCTAATGATCCTGACCAATTATGAGTTTGAGCACTGCCGTTGTTAATAGAGTATTCTATAGATAAACTAGTAATTGGATCATAACCGTTGTTTTGAACAACTACTGAAGGGGAAGCTGTTTCACCACAGTTACCATTTAAATTCTCATCAACACCCATTACAGCTGCATCATTAGAATATTCTAATCCATCAAAAGTTGGAGTATACTCTGCTCCACTAATAATTTCTTGCTGAGTTTCAGATATAAAAGCGATCACATTTAATTCTGATAATGGAACATCAACCCCATTATAATCTGCTGGAATTGTATAAGTAAAAGTTTCATCTATAAAACTTCCTGATGAAGTGGTAGAAATAACTTCTCCCCACTGTCCCGTTAGCATGTGTACAAGTCTATGCATATGATTGTAATCGCTACCCATACCTCCACCGGTTTGTGGTCCAAGAGTGTTATTTTGAGTAAGTACAACATTTAAATAATTAGTACTTTCTGGACTGTCAGCTGTGTAGTATCCTTCAACATGAACAGTTAATTCATTGTTTTGAACATTTATAGTAGCTTCAACTCCTACATTTACATAAGCACTTTGATTTAGTACTTGACTTGCTGCTGTAGTCCATCCACCTCTTCCCATGGCAGTTCCTCCGTTCATTGTAAGACTGGGGAAGTACTGTCTGTTTACTGTACCTGACGGGTACCCTGTTAAATTTGATTGATTAGCAATAGCTTCTCCGAAGCTAGTTCTGAAGTCTGGTTCACCTGAACTAGGGGTTGCGTAACCTCCGACGTGAATATTTATTAATAAAACATTGTCTGGGTATTGGTCTTTAAGAGACTGTGCTATTTCATGACCATCTGGGCAATACGTGCAATGAATACCAGTGTATTCTTCAAGAATAACTTTCTTGTTTTCAGTGTCTGTAGATACAATAGTTTGTGAAAAACTAGTTAAGTAACAAAGTATTGTAATTATTGAAAAGTAATTTTTTATCATAATAATTGGGGGTTAATTAAATTTAAGGCAAATTTAACTTAAATTTCTTATATTTGAAGCATAAATAAGTTCTATTATAACGATTGCGATACTTATAACCCCCAACTATTATGAAAAATTATTTTTTACCACTATTTTATATTTTTTTCTTATCCTCATTTATATTTTCATGTTCTAAAGATGAGCCAGCACCAGTTGAGCCTGTTACTGAAGTACTAACTTATGATGTCGAAGATTTAGATGGAAATATTTTTGTTAATAATCAAATAGTAGAATTTTCAGCTGTAGACTATCCAGATGCATCTTTAGGTTTTTATGTTAGAAACACTTCTTCTGAGTCAATAGCTATGCGAATTGAAGTGGAAAGTATGTCAGGAACAGATGGTTCTCAGTTGGAGCTTTGTTTTGGAGAGTGTTATTTAGGTGTAACTACAGGAACATCTTACCCTACAAGCCCTTCAATGCCTAATGTAATTATTGAATCAGGTCAAACGCAAGCTTCTTCAGGAGATCATTTTTTTAATATGGATGAAGGAGATGGAAATACAGCAGTGGAATATACTTTCAAATTTTATTTAGCTGATGAAACCGGGAATCAAAATGGCACTGTATTTAGACTTAAGTATAGGTATTTATCAAATTAAATTTAATTAAAATACTAGATTTAAATTAAGGTTTATGCCAGTATTTTCTGGAACATAACGACATACGCCTCCAACGCATATTAAGCCACCTCTTTGTCTACCATAATTTAAACTTACTCTCGTGTTGTTTTTAGAGTAACTACCCCCTATGTTGTAATAATGAATTTTATCATTGCTGCCATAATTCCATCCGTCGGCTATAAATACATTTAAACTGGTTGAAAAATTATACTCATATACTAAACCCGCCCAATTTTTTCTATCTTCTTTTGTCCACAAATGTTGAATAACAGCTCTAGAGGATTTTCCATTATCATACCTATATGTTCCTTCAATAACACCCACTTTAGCCTTAATGTCTCCTTGTATTCCTAATGGCCCACCTAAGGCCACTCCTTTGTCTATTATTACATCTAGCATTGTAATAGTGGTATTAAATCTCTTATTCCATCTATTTTTCAATTCTAAATTAAAATCTCTGTAATACCTATTGCCATTGCCGATAAACTCCACATCATAGGATTCATCTTGATTAAAATTAGATTCTATTGCTGCCCAATAGGAAAAATTTACTGCAACTTTAGTTTTGTATTTTCCAAGAGTACTGTTTTTATTAAACGTATAGTAAAAGTCAGTCTGTGTGCCAACTTCACCTGATCTGTTTTCTAATGGGTTAATAACAAGTCTAGGCTGTGCACTATATACGTAGATGTTCGTTAGTAAATAATCTTGCTGTTTGGTTAAAGCAGGTGTATAGCTAATCGTTTGTTGATTATAAATATTTCCTTCAGCTAATCTGTCACTATAGAAATTAAAATTTTCTAACCTTCTAAATGTTGAGCTTAACCCTAGTCCTTTTTTAGAATATCCAAAATCTATCTGTAGAGCTGTTCCGTCATATAATTTATTGGATTGAATTACTCCTTCATTAGCAATTACATCCGCATCCTTTATTATTGCTTCAAAATTTAAACTGAATTTACCAGAATATAAATTAAACCTTGCCCCCAAAGACTTTACGTTAGCAGGTATTAAAGTATTAGCTGAATTATTTTGATATCGACCAATATAACTTGCGCCAATTGATAAATCTAATTCTTCAAAGTTGAAAAATTTATTTAAATTTAAATTTGAGTCAACTCCTTGAATAGTAGCTTCATTTAATTCAAATCCATTTCTTTGTTGACCATAAATAGTAGTAAGATTAAAACTTTCTGAAAACGCATAATTTAATTTAATTCCTTTTATTGCATTATTAATACCAAGTTGTCTGTTTTCCCAGGCTCTAAATATTAATCCATTACCAAATTGTTCATAAAAATACCCAAGAGTAATATCTGCTTTTTCATTTTTTACATTTATGAAATATGTTGCGATTTGATTTTTGCCATTATATTCTGGATAATAACCCAACATAGCGTTAGGTAAGTAACTTTCATATTGAATCCCTGAGGAAACATTCCCTGTGTTATAATTTATTTGTAAATAATTATTCGATCTAAAGTTATCTTGTGGAGAAGTGAAGTTTAGAGCGCTGTCATCTTGTAAAAATTGAGAATTACTTTCAAAACTTCCAAATATGTTTTCAGTATTTTGAGATACTGTTACTATTGTAAAAAGTAAAACTGTTAATAATAATAATCTGTTCATATGAGATAGTAATTATTTTAATTCCTTTATTTTATCAAATAATTCAAATTCAACACCTGCACTATACCCAGAGTGTCTGTAAACTATTTTATTGTTTTTTACTATTAGTGTAAGTGGAATAGTTGATGCGCCAAGTGCTCTTTGTAACTCGTTATTACTGTCTAAAAGAACTGTGTATTCCCATCCTTTTCCGTTTACCATTGCATTTACTCTTTTAATAGTTCTGCTATCGTCTGTTGAGACGGCGTACAGTTCAAAATCCACTTCATCTTTCCATTCTTCATAGTACTCACTTATAGCGTCTAATTCTTTGATGCAGGGGACGCACCATGTTGCCCATAATGAAACAACAGCAATTTTATCATTACTGGATATCGATTGAATATTTATTTCTTCACCATTTAAGGTGTTTAGTGAAATGTCTGGTAAAACAGATTGAGAATTTATGGAAAGTGAAAATATAAATGTGATTAAAATAAATAATTTTTTCATTGATTTGGTTTTTGTAAATATAGTTTGTTTTTTTAATAAAGGAAATATATTAAAAATATATGCTTAATTTTATAATCACAAAATCAAATTAAATTATGAGAAGTTTTATTGTTTACATTTTTTTATCCTTTTTTATTTTAACTGGTTGTAGTAAATCAGAATCTTTTGATGATTTATCACAACAATCAACAGCAATGAATCCTGGATTAAATGTCGAGTCCTCTTATTTAAAAAATCAAATTATTTCTTTTAATGTACTTGATTTAGAGGGTAACAATATAAGTTCTATTGCTGTTTTTATAGTAGATAATCAGTTGATTAATGGCAATATAATTAGTTATGAAAATTTAGGAAATCATGAGGTGTATGCCGAGTATACAATCGATTCTCAAATTTATAACACAGAGCTAAAGACATTTAGTATAGTAAACCCTATAACTAAGGTTGTCGTTGAAGACTATACAGGAACTTGGTGCGGTTATTGCCCGCCAGTGGCACATGCAATTGACGAACTAAGAGAGCTTTCTGATAATATAACAGTAGTGGGTATTCATAATAATGATCAACTTACAATTGACCAAGAAGCTGATTTAAGATCTGAATTAGGGATTGGAGGTTTTCCATCTGCTAGATTAAACAGGACAATTTCTTGGGTTGATCCATATGAGTTTTTAGAAGTACAAAATCTTTTATCTGTAGAGAATAATCTTGCTATTTCAATTAACTCAAATCTAGAAAATAGCATTTTAAGTGTTGATCTAAGATATGTGTCTAAAAATGAATTAAATAATCATAAGTTAGTTTTGTATCTGGTAGAAAATGATTTGATTTACGATCAAACGAATTATTTTAATTTTGTTGAGGATAGCTATTTCTACAACTTAGGGAACCCAATTGAAGGTTATTCCCATCAAGATGTGCTCAGAATGTCTTTAACAAATATATCAGGTGATGTCTTACAAGATATATTACCATTATCAGATTATAAATTCAATTTTAATATTGAGATAAGCCCTGATTTTATAATTGAAAATTTAGGAATTATAGCAATTATAGTTGATTCAGAAAACAATGCTATTAACTCCCAATTTACAGAGATAAATTCATTTCAAGATTTTAATTAATTTCCTAAAAATGGATATCTATAATCTGTAGGTGTTACAAATGTTTCTTTTATCAATCTAGGGGATACCCATCTTAATAAATTGAGAACGCTACCAGCTTTATCATTTGTACCTGAACCTCTAGCTCCACCAAAAGGTTGTTGCCCTACAACAGCCCCAGTTGGCTTGTCGTTTATGTAGAAATTTCCAGCACAATTTTGCAATGCTTTAGTAGCTTTGTCAACTGCATATCGATCAGTTGCTAAAATAGCTCCAGTTAAAGCGTAGTCACTTGTTTGGTCAACTAAAGATAAAGTTTCATCAAACTGATCATCTTTAAATATGTAAATAGTCATTACTGGACCAAATATTTCTTGGTGCATTGTTTTGTAGTTAGGGTCTTTAGTTACAATAATTGTTGGCTCTATAAAGTATCCTTTGGATTTATCGTAATTTCCTCCTGCAATAATCTCAGTGTCGTGATCTGATTTAGCATCCTCAATGTATTTAGCTATTTTATCAAAGGAATTTTCATGAATAACTGCAGTTATGAAATTACTAGTATCAGCTGGAGTACCCATTTTCAATGAGTCAATATCTGTAATTAAATTCCCCTTTACTTCTTTCCAGATAGACTCAGATATGTAGCTTCTAGATGCTGCACTACACTTTTGTCCTTGAAATTCAAATGCTCCTCTAATTATCGCTGTTGAAACCTGTTTTGGGTTAGCGCTTTTATGAGCTACTATGAAATCTTTTCCTCCTGTTTCACCTACTATTTTAGGATAAGTTTTATAATTTGAAATATTTTCTCCAATATTTCTCCATAATTTCTTAAATATATTGGTAGATCCAGTAAAGTGGAGCCCACTAAAATCTGGACTACTCAATACGGTATCTGTTATCATTTCTGGATCTCCAAAAACCACGTTAATAACTCCATCAGGAACTCCAGCTTCTTTAAATACATCCATTATGATTTTAGCTGAATAAATCTGACTATCACTAGGTTTCCATACAACTACATTACCAAGCATTGCCATACAAGCTGGTAAGTTTCCTGCAATTGCAGTAAAATTGAATGGTGTAACAGCATAGACAAATCCTTCAAGAGGTCTGTATTCTACCCTGTTCCAAAAATCAGCTGTACTTTCTGGTTGATTGTTATATATGTCCGTAACAAATTGAACGTTGAATCTTAAGAAATCAATAAATTCACATGAAGCATCAATTTCTGCTTGGTGAATGGTTTTAGATTGAGCTATCATCGTAGCTGCATTAATTTTAGACCTGTAGGGTCCGGCAATTAATTCTGCAGCTTTTGAAAAAATAGCAGACCTTTGTTCCCATGGTAAGTTTGCCCATTTTTCACGAGCTGCTAAACAACCACTAATAGCTTGATCTACGTGTTTTTTTTCAGCTAAAAAATATTTACCTATAATATGTTTGTGATCGTGAGGTGGTGAAATTAGTTGGTGTTTATCTGTTGTTATATTTTCACCATTAATGTAAAAAGGAATATCAATATTGCTATTGTACATTTCATTGTATGTTGCGATAACATCTTCTCTATGTTTTGACCCTGGCTCATATGCTCTTACAGGTTCGTTTTTTGCTACTGGAACTTTGAAAAATCCTTTGCTCATCGATAAATATGTATTAATTAATAACTATGCGAAGTTAAACATAAAAAAAACTAAAGAAAATTAATTAAGAGCAAAAGGAGCGCTTAATTTAAAGGATGGGATAGTGACATTAAACTTTCTGGTAGTCGCAAGATCTATCATCTTGTAATGACCTTTCATAGAACCAAAAGGAGATAGTAATAAGCAACCAGAGTTATAAACATGAGTTTCTCCTGGATTCAGAACTGGTTTTTTACCAATCACACCTTCACCATCAATATTTTCATTTTTATTTAAGGAGTCGAGAATTGTCCAGTGTCTTGAATTTAGCTGAACAGTATCCTTACTTCTATTTTCTATTGTTACAACATAGCCAAAAGCATAGTGTATTTTGTGATTCTTATAAAAAGTACCTTCAAAATTTTGCTTTACTTTAATTTTTATTCCTCTTGTAACTTGTTGTATCATATGTCTTTATGAAAATGTAAATAAAAGTAATTAAAAAAAAATGATTTGAGTTATATAATAATTTAAATTAAATCAATTTAACTAGTTTTTAACATTTATGGAGTTAATTTGATTATACCCAATTACTCGATCATACCTTGAACCAAAATTTCTATAGTAAACAATTATCTTGTAATTATTCTCTGTTTCATCAAAATTACCAGATATAAATCCATTTAGTTGTTTGTTGTCACTATCTACAACTGTGTATTTATAGTTATAAAACCCTTGTTTCAACTTTAATTCAATTTCGTATAGCCTTTTTAAATTATTATAATTCATTTTATTGAAATTATTTAAGTGATGACCATTGAAATTCCCGGTAACATAAATAGATTTATCTATATCTAATTTGTTAATATTTAAATAAAAATGAACTACAGCATAATCAGCTTCAATGTCAACATCTTCAACATCAACAGCTGTAACTAAAAAATCACCATTTATATCCGGATTATATGAATAGGTACTTTTGCTTCTTGCTGTATCTGGGTACAAATAATTATGATAAATATCTTTTAAATCAAAGGTTCTTATATTTAGATCCGAGCCTCTAATGTTTTTATTTTCAAAATATAAAAATTCATTTCCACCATCAAAGCTAGCTGGTGAATCGTATTTATAGATTAATTTATTTCCAATTGTATATTGTGGTTTTAAATTACTTATAGATTTTTCAAGGTTATTGTTTTGAATAATTAATGTTTTAATTGTTTTTAATGGATTATTGATTTTCTCTGCTTCTATTTCAAATTGAACAACTTGTTTTTCATGAATAAAATTCAAGTCTCTAGTTCTGAAAACACCGATTTTAACATTAGACAATGCTTCGTAGATTATAATTTTTTTACTAAAAACTATTTCTTGATATTCATCAAAAATTGAAATAATATAATTTCCAGATTTAATAATTTTGGTTTCATCATTAGGAATACTTAGGCTATAGTGGCTGTAAATTTGATATGTATTAAATGAATTTTTGTAGTTGTAAATTTTATTATTATCATATCCTTTTAAATACTCAGATTTTGATAACTGAGATTTTGTCCAGTCAAAATTATAATGATCTATTTTGTAATAATAATCTTCTTCATAACCGTTTAAAACATCAAATTCAATGGAAAGAGAATTACCTAAACGAATCACTGGAAATTCAACTTGATTTGATTCACTTTTAACCGCAATACTTTTTATGAATTCTGGAGGATATACTTCCATTACTTCCTGGGCTGTAACAGAATTAGAAATGAGTAAATATAAAACTATTGCTATTATTGATTTATACATGTTAATTAGATGTGTTAAGGATAATTATTTTGATTCAATAATATAAGATTTTTTGTAAAAATAATCAAAAATTTATGATCAAAATATTATGATAACTATAATATTAATTCGTATTTTTGCACCGATTTTAAACGACTAAATTCACATTCTTACTATGTCAAATGACATTCATATTAAAAAAGGTTTAGATATCAATCTAGTAGGTGAAGCCGATAAAAGATTAGAACCTGCATCAAAAAGTAAATTTTACTCTATAGAACCAAGTGATTTTCACGGAATTAATCCAAAACTTAATGTAAGAGTTTCAGATAAAATTCTTGCTGGTGATGTTTTGTTTTATGACAAGTCTGATGAGTTACTGAAGTTTGTTTCTCCAGTATCTGGGGAAATTGTTGATATTATTAGAGGTGAAAAAAGAAAAATCCTTTCTGTGAAAATTCTTGCGGATGAAAAACAAGTTTTCAAGAATTCTGGTGAATTAGAAATGGATGCTAATAATGAGCAAATTATTGGATTTTTATTAAGTACAGGTTGTTGGTCTTTTATAAAGCAAAGACCTTATGATATTATAGCAGATTATAAATTTGCTCCTAAATCTATTTTCATTTCAGGACATTCTTCAGCTCCACTCACTGCAAACTTAGACTTCACTTTAAAGGATAGTAAAAAGGAGATACAAGCTGCAGTAAGTACTTTAGATAAATTAACTACAGGGAAGGTTAATGTTTCTGTTGAGAAAACTTCAAAATCAATTTTTAGAGAAATAAAAAATATAGAAATATATAATGTTTCAGGACCTCACCCTTCAGGTAATGTAGGTACATTAATTAACAGAGTTGACCCAGTTAACAAAGGGGAGACTGTGTGGACGATTTCAGCTCAAGATTTAGTTATAATTGGTAATATGATTTTAACTGGTGAGTTTAACGCTGAAAGAATTCTATCACTTTCAGGTTCATCAATTCAGAAGCCAAGATATTTTAAGGCTATCATCGGATGTGAAATACAATCTATTATAAGCAATAAAGGTGTTGATAAAAATGACAATAACAGAGTTATCTCTGGAAGCATATTGTCTGGTAAAAAAGTTAATTCAAATGGTTATTTAGATTACTATAGTAATTCTGTCACTGTAATTTCAGAAGGGGATGACTACGAATTATTTGGTTGGACAAAGCCAGTATTTGATAAAGTATCAGTTTCTAGAGCACTGACTTTTTCTTGGCTATTTCCAAAGAAAAAATTTGATTTAACCACTAATACTAA
>Ga0209710_1000687_pt1 | contig 29424 bp, 26 predicted proteins | sample ArcticOcean_MG_C_5_FD_187436 | JGI IMG/M metagenome (GOLD analysis project Ga0209710, IMG submission 187436) | Marine microbial communities from western Arctic Ocean - ArcticOcean_MG_CB4_138 (SPAdes) (version 2) | ecosystem: Environmental > Aquatic > Marine > Oceanic | place: Arctic Ocean...
CAAAATCAAAAACTACAAAAAAATAAATATACATTACAAAAGACCTGTATAATTACTATAGTGACCATACGCATATGAGAAAAAATCATAATCAATAAAACATAATATAAACAAAAAAAACACTATTAATCCGGTAATAACCGAACAACATACGCAAGCAAATTGTCGACCAGCTGACGTGCAGCGACGACAATAAGACCGAACGAGTCCAAGACGCCTGCGCCGCCGAGTATTAATTACATCTGTCATATGTTGTATCATATCAGTAGTTTCAGATTCCCCTGTAGCTGAAGACTCTGAAATTGTATTCAATACTTTAAATTTACAATGAGGACAAGTAAAAAACGGTTCCGGCAGACGATTGTTCCAATCTTCTTTACAAGTAGAATGAAATATTTGATGACATTGAGGACAATCCCAAGAGGATTGCGATGGCCCAATTATTTCTAAACATATAAGACAGTCACTAGGTAGTGTTTGTTCAATATTAGAGTTATTTTCGTTAAATTTTAAAGTATGCGGCAGTTCTATATTATTTTGTAATAAATGTTCTTCCATACTATTATTAATAGTATTTTCTTGAATGTTTTCTTGAATGTTTTCTTGAAATATTTGAGTATCCATATGATTACTTTAATACATACGTATATATTTAAGTAATTATAAATAAAATATATTTTTTAAATATGTTTATTTGATATAGCCTAACACTTTAAACACCTCATGGATCCGTCTCTTGAGACAAGAGACCACTATCTTCTCCGTATAATAATTCTGTAATGTTGGATATGTTAAATGTATCTATTTTTTTAGAATCGAAAATCATTGCTTCGTTGAGTTTTTTTTTGCGTACATCTCCCGCGCCGTCCGCGGCTGCTGAAGCAGCTGGGAGCAACGCTGTATTATCAAATACTAAGTACTGTATATCCTTAACACTGGAGTTTAATGTCTCCCCACACGCACCTACGGCGGGCACCAACTTTGTGCCGTTCCAATTTGTTAGCGTGTCACTCTCATTAAACACACATTGCTTTATAATTTGGCCAAACGTTTTGTGTATTTGGTTCACCGCCTTCGTATATTTTTCTGTGCGGACATCAGGTAGTCTTGGTGCCGCCGCCGTGCCGTCCACGGTGAGCTCGTATTCCCCATGATGCTGCTGTGAAGCCTCACTGGGTTCGGCCAAACTTGTAATAAAAACGCGCATATCATTTAAAGCACGTCCTTTATTTCTCTTAATTAATTCATCTACATGTGTAAGACTCCATGCCATAATAATTTTATAGTTCCCACCATTGATCAAATCATATAGGCGAGGACTCTCGCCTGTAAATATCCAACCAGAATGATATTCTCCGGTTGTTTCAAATACTATATTTTTTTTTTGTTGTAACGCATACAGTAATTTTTGATCGTTAACATTATTGCAAGTTACATATGGCCTCAAGTGGTTCGGCGCTGGCTTGCTGGTGACCCGCGATGTTGTGTGCCCTGATTGACAGTCCCCTTTAAATCGCACGTCACTATATGCTGCGGCGAAGGAGTCAATTAACTCAGGATCTAAAGCAGTGATTGAGGTCTGGAGATCGTCACATAGTGTGGGGTTGCCGCTGCATTTTTTTTGAATGATGTCTATAACTTTATTCTTATATCTAGTATTATTTTCTACAATATTATCTATAAGAATTTTTTCCATTCCGTTACTCTTATCAATGTTTAAATATTCAAATACTTTATCAGGTAAAGAACCTTTCCCCGATCCGGTTGGTCCAGCGACTATCAAGAGTGTGGGGCGATTGGGGTCCTCCACTGAAGTAGTACCTCCCTTTTGTTTATATATTATTGAACGACGTCTTGCTGTTTTTTTTCTTGAAACACGCCGTTTGGACCCACGTCGTTTGGACCCACGCCGTTTGGACCCACGTCGTTTGGACCCACGTCGTTTAGAATTTCTTTTGGATCTTAGTTTTTGTGATGTCTGATTTTTTCCAGATATTCTCCGAACAACCATTGTATATTATAATATATATATATATATTTTTTTTGTATAAATTTAATAAAAATAATAAATAAATATCTATAGAACAAGTATATACTATTATGATGTATCGAGAGTGGTTAGACGATATTATCCATATACTATTATTTTGGGGAATATAAAGAATATATACATATACATTTAAAAATAATCTATATGTATGTATTACATAATGAGTAGCATTGTAGAAATATTGCCCAACTTATGGATAGGTAATTATAAGGATTGTGGTAATTTGCTTTCTTTTAGTGAATGTAATATAGATACAATTATTAATGGTTGCGGCAGGATTCCATTTACGATTGGTTCTATACAAACGCATGATATTAGTATTACCCCTACAGATGAGTATGAAAATATAGCACCAAAAATAATTGACACCATTGATTTTATACATACACGTTTAAGTCAAAATAGATTTGTCTTAATTTATTCTTTAGAAAAGGATCAAATTGATTTAACTATTGTAGTATGTTATTTAATGAAATATGGTCATATGGAACCTAAAAATGCGATTAATGCCATATCATCCAAACGTACCAACGAATTCCATGATGGGTTACTATTTCGGTCCTTTATATTTACGTTGTATGAATATTTACATACACGGTTTGAATGATTTACGATGATATCTATTTATACCATGTGTTCGAATACCCTCCATATGCTTGCGTGTTCCATAACACATATTGTTTTCCCAATCGTATTTTTCTTGGAGCTCAGGATCATTGATACACAATTCTTCTACATATTCATCATGATATACTTTTGCTAATATCGACGCAGCCGCAATTGAATAATAGGTATTGTCGCCATTAATGACGGTTTCATGGGGAATAAAGTTTCCGGATTTGGATGAGTACATATGAAATTGTGTTCCATCTACTAATATTTGTTCAGGTTCTATAGACAATCCATCTAATGCCTTATGCATCGTTTGTAAGGTTGCTTCAAGAATATTTAACGAATCAATTTCTTCTGGTTCAGCATACGCAACACTATAAGCCAGAGCCGTTTTTTCAATATATTCTCGCAATACCTTTCTTTTTTTGCGTGATAATTTTTTACTATCTTTAATTTGCGTATAGATATCATCATTGATTTCTTTAGGAAGTATAACCGCACCAACATACACCCGACCACTTAAACATCCTCTGCCCGCTTCATCGATGCCTGCTTCTATTAATTCTGTATCATAATATAATGTAAGTGGAATGTTTTTTTTTTTTGTTTTTTTTGTTTTTTTTGTTTTTTGTGTGTCTTGAATAAAACGATTCATTAAATATTATTTAATATTATAAATTATTTTTTTAAATAAATAATATACTTATATTATATATACTTTAATAAAATATAAATGTCAAGTGATGAGGAGAAAAAAAAACATCAGGATATATTTCGTGATACAGCCACAGACAATTCTTGGTACGTGATCGCACATGGATCATATAATCCCGTGTGTATAAGTACCAGTACAAAAATAGACAGTAGCCTACAATATGAAAGTAGCGATGATAGTGTCATAAATAAATTGTCTACACTCGCCGGTTTAGGTAAGATAAATGATTATCACTTTCAAGATAACGAATTTAGTTTAGGTGAACATACTGGTTTTCAAACGTCTTTACAGTGTACAACTATATCACATGGTGAATATCACGGCTCATTTGGTGATGATGGAACTGCTGACAGTGATCCTGCTTTATTTAAACTAAAAAAAAATCAATTTATATACGGTATTGTTCCTAATGTATCTACTTTAGTACAACCAAATGTTTCGGAGGAAGCCAACGATATATTTTTTTCGGGTAAAACTAGGGAAAAAATTATTGATCTTATTTTAAATAATAAAGTTAAAGTTGTTACTGAAACAGATTCTGAACAAGAGGTTCCGTTACCGTCTATATATCAACGTCCGTGCTTGTATACACCCGGTAATATTGTCCCAAATATAAATATTTCCACAAATATTGAACACCATGATGAGGAAGGAGCTATGGGTATACATAAATTAACAGAAGATGGAACAAAAAAATTAACGAATCGTAGTTTTGATTATATAGATGATACAAAATTATTAGCTAAAGTTAAAAAATCCATCTCAGGGCCGGGTATTCGACCCGTCATCCCTTATTTTCCATTAGTAAATATGGTTATTCCCTTACAAAGATTGTGCGATATACTTATACCTAACGGAGGACTAATTATATTACCAATTTGCTTTAACGTACGACCATCAATCCCTATATGTGGTCACAATATGGTTGTACCTGTACTATATGGTCCGAATATATTTTATAGTATATATAAAGTAATAGGAGATATGATCAATAAAATACAAGAGCATTCATTTAACGATTTTGCTAATTTTCAAAAAGGGGAATTTGATTATTGTGCGGCTGATAATCAAAAATGGCCCGTAAGTGGGGCTCTGCTAGGAGAAAGTGAATATACAGCATCTAAACCACACAAAAGAAAGTTATTGCTAAAAAAAGTAGAGGATAATAATATACTAAGCATTATAGAATTAATTGTAGATTTAGACGATACGGGTATATTTACCGAAAAGGATGAAGGTTTACGAGAAAAAATAGAAATATTAAAAACAGCATATACATCATATACAAAATCAGTTGAGGAGAAACATATAAATATTTCGAATAAACTTGCCAGTCTTAATAGAGATACTGTAATGGTTAAACTAAACTATTGGGCAAATCAGAATGATACTGCGTCTGCTGACGACGAAACAGAAGCAGAAGCAGCAGCAGCAGCAGCAGCAGCAGCAGCAGCAGCAGCAGCAGCAGCAGCAGAGGAAGAAGAAGAGGAAGAAGAGGAAGAAGAGGAGGATTCAATACTTTTCGATGAGTTGTGTGTCTTATATAAAGCAAATATTGACGATATCTTACAAGTATTATTAGAGATATATACAAAGCCAAGATCTTGTCCAATAACAGCTTATTCTGATGGTTCATCCGTATTTCCGCAAAAAGGGTATGGATATCCAAAACAAAATAAAAAACGCGTGATTAGAAAAGTAAAAGGCATACGTTCCAAAAGACGTCTGAAACGTAAATCTAAATCTAAAACTAAGTCAAGAACTACCCGACGTTCCAACCGTAAATCTAAGACCAAGTCAAGAACCATCCGCCGTTCCAAACGTCGTTCCAACAAACGTTCTAAACGTCGTTCCAACAAACGTTCTAAACGTCGTTCCAACAAACGTTCTAAACGTCGTTCCAACAAACGTTCTAAACGTCGTTCCAACAAACGTTCTAAACGTACATCTAAATCAAAGATACGCTCTAAAAAAAGATAAATTAAATTAAATTAAATAGTGTGTATATATAGTATATTTATTATATAGTATATATAATAATGATGAAACTTGAAAGTATACCAACAGAATCGGTGCTGTCACATAGAACAGATGATAATCATTATATAAAATTAAGTATTAAAGAAACTATACTGTTAGATGAACCCTCACAAGACGAACCCTCGCCAGATAATTCTTCACAGGATGAACTTTCATTGGATGAACACCCATTAGGTGTAGGGTTTGAAGCTAATATATACAATCATACGCGTATCCTCTTTTTAGATACGATTATTGATAAATTAAAACGTATGTTTTCGTGGCTATATACAAAAAAAAATGAAGACTATATTCCCTTTGAAGATACTAACCAAGATATATCTTTTGAGGAGGGAATGATTGATCATCCTTTTTATATATAATAATAATTTTTTTTGCGTATTAACATTCATTTTCATAACAAAGATAATGAACGTGTAATGCTTCTGTGCGTCCTGGGCGCTGACCCCGTCCAATCACCTGTTTTTCTAAATCTGTACTCATTTTGTGATACATAATAATATCAGTAGTCATTTGAAGATTCAACCCCGAACCATAATTTTTCGCATTAAGAAGCAAGACATTCGTGCGATTGTCTTTGAAATCCTTAATAATATTTGTAACTCTACCAGAAGAACCAGTAAGTTTATTGTAGTTTATATGATGTTTTTCTAGTAAGGAAAGTATATTTCTAAAGGTATTATCATATTCAGAGAATATCAAAAAGCGACCGTCTGGCTTGCTTGCAATAATTCGTAACAGTTCTTCACTTTTTTCAGGTAATAATTTAGGTTGTTTAACTACATTATTACTAATAAGCGTTACATTAGAAATTTTACGATTGGGTGCTCGGCAATGGGGACATTTTTGACGAGTACTTTCTAATGCTCGAATATAGCAACCCATACAATAAATATTCTGGCAACAATCTGTTACGCATGGATTTGTAACCTCGCAAAGACAAATCGGGCACGTTTTTTCTTGAACATTAGATACTCGTTCTTTTAAGGCCTCAATTTTAAATTGTAGATTTTTTTTCTTATCTATGAAATTTTTAATAGAAACTTCAACATTTTTAAGCTGCCTTTGACACGTTTGGACGATTTCATTATTAGGAGCGGAAGTAGATGATAATTCATTGTCAAGAGTGGTTTGCGTTTCGTGTTTAATGGTATTTTTTTCTTCTAATAGTTTGGTGTATTTTTCAAGTGACGTATGTAGAGATGATAAGGTTATTTCTACAATATCCAGTTCATTGGATACATTACAATTGGTCATACGAATCGCCGATTCGGAATCACCCGCATTTAGTGCTTGAATAACTGCCGGAGAAGCGATTCCGTTTAGTACTAACAATTCTGGTGGAGTCCAACATTTAATAGTATAATTAATGGTTTCAGGCAAAGCAAAAGAGTTTTCTATAAATGTATTGTTATTTTTAAGATACGTATTTTGTATAGACTCATATAAATATCGAGTTGAATTACGGATAAAGGTATCTTTAACGAAACCGGTGCCCGTTATACCATTTACCGTCACTACACTTCGTCTATTAGAGTAGGATGCGTCAGGGTTAATTACTTCATTTTTTCCATAAGGATATAATAGATCCTCTACAGAAGATGTAACAAACCAATTAACTTTACCAAAGGCTGGTTTACAACTGGGAATTTTAATCGAATTGGCTTCGTCAAAAATAACACGTTCAAATATAGGACCACTATATTGGAAAATTTTACGTATGGTATATGTAAGTTCATTTGTATTCAAATGCAATATATCTCGAACACAGGGTTCAATATCTGTATTTGCTGATAATTTTTGTAGTTTTTTAAAATCCGCTAAAAGGGTTGTATAGTTTCCGTGCGTCGCCATTGACTCTTGTGTGACGAGGCATTCTAGTGTATTTTTAATTTTTGTTGTTAGCCGATGTAGTTGTCTAACATCTGTTAAAGCATCTATTCGCGTATCAATTAATTTTCCATTAAAGGGATAGGTGGTATAAATATGGCGCATTAAATCATTATACATTGTAGATTTAATCAACACAATATTATATTTTCCGTCGATTAAATGTTGTAGGGATAGAGTTTTAATTTTTTTTCGAATGTGAATGGAATAAACAGTTAAATTGGTAAGCGTTGTAATATACTCGCGCCATTGATTAAATATATTATGAGGAATGACGATTAAATTAGTTTTAAACACTACAGAGGGTGTTAATTGTAAACTTGTAAAGCGTGATTTATAGGAATTAGGAAGTTTATGATTCATCGTATGTATATTGTAGTAAGAACTGGTATCTAGAGTAGGATGTTGACGTATAAGAGCGAGAATATCTAGTGATTTACCAGAACCTACTTTATCAGATAATACAAACATGTTTAATTTATTGCCGAAGCGAAAACTAGTTTGTTCTTTTTGAATCATTTCATAAAGCATACGTTGCTGATGAACTTTAAGTTCGATATTCATGCCTTTAGGAGTAGGATGTGTTGTATGTGCCTCAACGATATTTCCCTTTACAATATTATCTTTTACTAGTTTAAATTTATCATATACAGAGGGCATCCGAGGCCGTCGATCGCCAATGCGAGTAGAGCGTATATTTTCCGCGATTTGCGAAAAATATTGTTCGTCAAGAAGTGTTACGCCGGTCGATGATGTATCTTCTGTAATTACGCAAGTACTTGTAATATTGGGTGTGGGAATCCATTTAGAACCGTTATAGTATTCCCAAGAGAATGAATGAGGATCATCTTGTATAAACTTATTAAGTATGTTAGCGCTTTTAGTTTGTGTAAACCAGGCAGCATCGCGAACATCTTCTGCTCTAAATGTAGTTCGACAATCACCATCATCAAAGCGAATTTCATAAGTATTAGAGGCAGCATTATATCCTTTCTCACCGATTACACCACGGTAGGCAGTGTCTTCAGTAGAATTTCTATTAGTAAACATACCAAGAACTTTTGTTCCTGGTGTATATATGGCCGTATCATAAGAAACATCCTCTAATGTAGTTTTTAAATAGCTTTTATCAATTTGTTTGTCTTTAGTCCATTGTGACAATGAACCGCAAACAAGCATCGCTTTACTGCTATTGCGAATATTGGCCATGGCTATATACATATCGGAGAATATATAACCGTTTGAATCTATAAAATTACCATCATATTTCCAGGCCTCACGCACAACTCCTCCCACACATATAGTTGTTAGAGTATACGAACCGGACAGAGAACCTACGTATTTTGTTGATTCACCAGTTACAGTCATTTTAAATGTAAGAGGTAATTTTAGTGATCTAGATGTCGACACATCATTCATGCCTACCGCGATTGAATTAGATTTTGTGTTCATTCTATATATATGTTTTATTGTATTTACATTTAAACATAAAAAGATCAAATTTATTTTATAATACTATGCCATACTATGCCGTATATAGAGGATGTAAACCAGGAATATATAATACGTGGTCGGAATGCCAAAACCAAACACAAGGTTTTCCTAAACCAGTATTTAAAAAATTTACATTAAAAAGTGACGCAGAACAATTCATGAACTCGGGAGGGGTGTATACGAGTAAAAAAAAAAATCTTAAAAAAAAAATGAACCAAAACAAAACAATTGACGCTTTTTTTAACGCTCTTCCTGAAAAAAATTTACAAGACTTATTTGATAGGAGTAATAGTATAGTATATTCTATGAATAATCACACTACAAATGATACATTAGAAGATAAACAAAAAGATATAATGTATGTATATACGGATGGTGGTTGCTATGGCAATGGTAAGAAGATTTCCTTTGCGGGTTCTGGTATATATTTTGGCGAAAATGATCTTCGTAACACTTCATTAGCGATAACCGATGGTACAAATAACGTTGCGGAGTTATGTGCTATTAATAAAGCGATTGAGTTAGTACGAGCGGAAATAGAAGATAACAAACATATCGTTATTATATCGGATTCTAAATATAGTATTCGTTGTTTTACAACCTATGGCGATAAATGTCATAAAAATAATTGGAAAAATAAAACAAATCCACAAGGAACTATACCAAATGTAGGATTTTTTAAAGAAGCTTATTATTATTTAAAAAAATATCCTAACGTAAAATTTCATCATGTGTATTCCCATACACAAGCTCAAGATATTCATTCGTTGGGCAATGAACAGGCCGATTGTTTAGCAGATGAAGGAATTAAGCAAGATATTGAAAATAGTCGTATACAAAAATTAGGAAAATGTCCTGTTCCATTCGGCCAATATAAAAACAAAACCATAATGGAGATATTTTTACTTGATAAACAATATGTAGTATGGGCCTATAAAAATTGTAAATCAAATATGTTTATTTTTAAACACATTTTACATACATTCTTACAAAAAATGAATGCTTTGTAATATTACTATAATATTACTATAATATTACTATATATAACTAGATATACTATTATAACATTCTTGATCAAAAATGGTTGTGATGGTATTCCAGAAAAAGTCCATATTGGCTTCATAATACGTTAGTATGTATTCTGGAGTATCTTTATACATTCTATATATATCAATGTTATAATTAAAGGATATATTACATGTAAAATATAAATAATCAATAATATAGGAACGATAATTTGATAAATAATTATAAGAAATCAGTGTGCGTTTACGAATATCGGGAAGAGTATAAAAGGAATTGGCTAAGGCCCGCACATATATATGTTCACTTGATAAAAAGGTAAAACTTATGTCTGAATAAGTATGTTTGGTATTTTCGGTTGTTTCACTGCTTTGCTTAAGTAAACGTAATATAGGTTGATATAATTTTCTAAATTGTTTTAATGCGGAATGTGGATGGTGTGTATATAATCGTGGATAAAGTATTTTTACTATTTCATGAGTAGCATTTGTTCGCTTATCTAAGTTTTTATTTTCTTTGGGTATATACCTAGCACAATCGGATACAAATACGGATGTTCCTTTATGTTCGACAAAATATTTACATTTGTAGTAATCCGTAATAATATATTTAGCGTATAATTGGTAACATTTATTAGTTATAGGTAGATAAGTAGAATCATACGAACTTAAGCGAATAAGCGTGTTAATATCCTTAAAGGAACCATAATAAATAAATAATTCAATTATATTTATAATTTCTTTAGGATAATAAGAGTATAACATAAATACTAGATCATAACTTACCTTTCGTTTGTTAAGACCTCCATAATGAGAATTACGCGTGTGAAAAATAAGTGTGAGTAGATATTTTTTTATATATTGTTTGTCATCTATAGATATATCTGTTGTTTGCTGTATGGTTGCGATGGTATGTGTTAATCTTGAATAGGAAATTGTATGAATATTATAAAATAAAAATACCAATAGATTTTTTATGTGTAGTGGTATAGTCATTTAATATAAGATATGTTATATACTCTTTTTATTTCTTTATATATTTTTTATTCATAATTAAAATATAATATAATAATATAGTATATTTAATAGTAATGATAGAACAATATATAAAGGGCAAAACATATCCAGTAGGCACAATGTTACAATGGAAAAATGGTACAATTGTTCAGGTCCAGGAAAATGGCAGTCATAAAATTATGCCGAAATCTACACCCAATACACAAACACAATCTTCCAATGTTAAAAAAATTATTACACATGTAAAGGGAACTAAACATCCAGCAGGAACATTGGTTAAATTATCAAATGGTATGATTGCGGAAGTTCAGGATAATGGTGGTTTTAAATTTTTATACAAGGAGAAAACACGAACGATAAAGTCTAAACGTAATCAATTTAGAAAAAAAATTTCTAAAAGAAAACAAAAAAATAAATACTTACGTAAAAATCGATCGTTTAATTCTAAACGTCATCACCCATTGTTATTGGGAGGCGCTTCTATCGGCGCAACGCCCGGAGGTATAACTAAGGCATATAAAACTGCTGGTAAAGGGGAAGAGGCATGGAAAAAAGCTAAAAAAGAAGCAGCCAAACGTCTAGATGAAGATAAAGTCGCTACCTTTCCAATCGCCCCAGAAGGTTCGCACGGTTGGAGTAAGGTTTCGGGTGATAATACATTATACACACATATGTATACAAGCGAACAAAAAGCAAAGGAAAACATTACAGCTGCTGCCTGTATTACAGGTGATGATGCGAGAATCAAAGAACTCGACATTAAACTTCAAGAAAGAGGATCTGAAACGGGTTGTAGACCATCGACTAGACAGGCAGGAACAAAAGGATGTCTTATTGATATTGAAAAGAGAGGGTTCTTTAAACCGAATACAACAAAGGAGACATTAAAGGAGTCTTGTGATACAGAAGACACAGTCGCTGCAGCAGCGGCAGAAGCTAAAGCAAAAGCAGAAGCTGACGCAAAAGAAGCAGCGGCAGAAGCTAAAGTCGCCATACCAATCCGGCCAAAAGGTTCGCACGGTTGGAAGAAGGATGATGATGATGATACATTATTCACAAATATGTTTACAGGAGAAAAAAAAGCAAAGGAAAACATTACAGCTGCTGCCTGTATTACAACTGATGATGCGAGATTCAAAGAACTCGATATTAAACTTCAAACCGAAGTTCAATTCGAGAACGGAAACGTGAAGCCAGCTGAAAAGGGGTGTGGAGCACGTTCACTCGCTCGGGGCTTTGTGCCAATTCGGGGCAGCAAACACACAAACAACTGTGTTATGGATATGGAAAAGGGAGTGAAGGCGTACCCGGCTCGAATAAAGCGCGACGGCGATACGCGATCACGCGGGACGCGCGAGGAGGAGGCCCGGGCCATCGAGGAGCTCGCCTTCTTTAAACCGAATACAACAAATGAGACATTAAAGAAGTCTTGTGATATAGAAGATACAGTCGCAGCAGCAGCGACAGAAGCAGCTAAAGCAAAAGCAGAAGCTGACGCAAAAGCAGAAGCTGACGCAAAAGCAGCTGAAGAAGAAGCGGCTAACGCAAAAGCAGCTAAAGCAAAAGCAGAAGCTGACGCAAAAGCAGCTGAAGAAGAAGCAGCTAAAGCAAAAGCAGAAGCTGACGCAAAAGCAGCTGAAGAAGAAGCAGCTAAAGCAAAAGCAGCCACGGAGCTATCTCTTTCTACTACATGCGACCCTTCAAATTTATGCGATGACGAACTAAAGACGAAAGCGGATGTAAAAAAAAAATATCGTGAAATGATTAAAAAATGTCATCCTGATAAGGGTGGTGATAATGATATATTTAACAAAATAAAAGAAAAAGCAGATCAACGTGTAGGTGGTGACGGCATAAAGTCTATTCATACATTCACTGCTGGAGACGCTGTTTCTTGTGACACACCAGCACCAGCGCCAGACGGAACACCAGCAATAACAGACGGAACACCAGCAATAACAGACGGAACACCAGCAATAACAGACGGAACACCAGCAATAACAGACGGAACACCAGTAATAACAGACGGAACACTAGCAATAACAGACGGAACACCAGTAATAACAGACGGAACACCAGCAATAACAGACGGAACACCAGTAATAACAGACGGAACACCAGCAATAACAGACGGAACACCAGCAATAACAGACGGAACACTAGCAATAGCAGATGGAGCACCAGGAAATACCAAAGTAGAAGACGTGAAAGAAGAAGCACAAACAGTAAAAGAACAAAAAGAATCAGAGGTAAAAATACAAAAATCGGTAGAACGAGCAGAAGAAGCCGCTAAAAAGGCGGAGGCATTTCAGAAAAAGTGTGAAGAACTATCTAAAAGTTGCGGAGATGGTTCATCCAGTTCATCAAGTTCCAAAGAAAAAAATAAAACAGTAAAAGCGGCGACAGCCGCTTTAGATAAAGGCCTTAAAGATATTGCTGGAAAATTGTTTAAAGGTGTTGAAACCACTAAAACAGCAACCACAGCTAAACCGGGAGAAGAAACAGAAGCAGCAGACGAACCAGCAAAAACAGACGAACCAACAAAAACAGACGAACCAACAAAAACAGACGAACCAGCAAAAACAGACGAACCAACAAAAACAGACGAACCAACAAAAACAGACGAACCAACAAAAACAGACGAACCAACAAAAACAGACGAACCAACAAAAACAGACGAACCAGCAAAAACAGACGAACCAGCAAAACCAGACGAACCAGCAAAAACAGACGAACCAGCAAAAACAGACGAACCAGCAAAAACAGACGAACCAGCAAAAACAGACGAACCAGTAAAAACAGAAACTAAACCAAAACAAGTAGGTAGTGGGAGAAACGTAAAAAAAACTACAGAAATATATAATTTTTTTACCTTACGTCATACATTAACAGGAAATGGTGAAATTGAAATTATTAACAAGGATGTTTTAAAACTTCAAACATTAAAACAATATTTATACTTTGAATCTAAACAAACTGAGATAAACACAGGCTTATTAATGTTGGAAATGATAAATGACACAGATAATTATTTATTAGTTAAACCATATACTATTTCTGTATCAGATATACAAAATCCTGTTAAAACATGTAGATTAAAATGTAATTTCAGTTCTATTAAAAAATTAAAATGTTATTTAGAGGATATATTTGTAAATCCATCTTTCAAGCGTTATTTTAAAGATAAAAATAAAAGCATTGTACTTATGTACATAATGGACAATCAATTACAATTAAATCTAGAATTACTACTTCTTAACAATAAAACAAATAAATTAAAACGATTTGCGCATCCTAAAAAAACATCTACAAAACAAGCATCTTCTTCTAAAAAAAATATTAAAATTACCCAGAAAATCCCAGATAAAAGTTCAACTATAATAAAAAACTTATTTACATAAAAAATACTATACATTATATGACTACATTTATTTAAAGATAAATAAATATAGTAATAATACATATGGGAAAGAAAAAAAATAAACGTAAAGGCAAAAAAAAATCCAATGTACGGGAAAAATTATCCGTAACGATTGCTACTCCTACTATGATCAGTCGTATAGATTATTTAGAAGTATTAATTCAATGTATTTTACATCAGGATTATAATAATATACTTGAATGGATTATAGTAGATGGAACACAAAATGATGAACACGCCTTGCGCGAATATGTGGACCGAATTCGCAAAGAATATCCAAAACTACCTGAAATAGTTTTTTTAGAACCTCCTCCTGATAATAATAAAACGATCGGGGCTTTACGTAATATATACAATGAACATTGTAGAGGTGATATTATTGTATGTATGGATGATGATGATTATTATCCCCGGACGAGAGTATCTCATTGTGTAAAAAAACTCAAAAATAGTCATTTAGAAATTGGAGCGTGTGCTAATTTGTGTATTTATTGTATAGAATTTAAAAAAGTGTATGAGTGGAAACAGTTTCATATAAATCAAGGAGGCAATGCGTCGATGGCCTATACAAAAAACTATGCTAAAACACACACATATGAACCTGTAGCATGTGGAGAAGAAAAAACATTTATTAAAAATTACATGGGCTATGGGGCAGCACCAGGCACTGAAAAGGAACAAACGATGATACAATTTGATAAAGAACATTCGTTATTAAGTATAGCTCATAGCAGTACCTATAAAAAAACCAAAAATTTTTATCAAAATGAATTACGCCCTAAAGAAAAAAAGTTTATTTATAACTCGAGTTTTTCATTGGGATCATATATAACCAATACAAAAATATTAAAAATGTATAAACGTTTGTTTAAAAAACACGATTGTGATAATGAGGACATTACCGTGATCATGCGACAATCTTCTGTTCCTCTAAAATTATCACAACCCCTAGTACATTCTGAAAATCAACAATTACAGTACTTGAGTAATTATTATAAAAAAAAGGGAAAACGATTAATTGTATACGCAGATATAGAAGATGAAGAAAAAAAAGAAGTCGATGGTATTAAATTACAAAATGAAACGATAACAATGATTGATAACGTAGAGTACCGTCATATGTACACCATTGATACTCGGCAAAAATTCAAGCATGTAATTGCTATTGGCAAAGAGTCGCTTGATTTATTACCGATATTAAATGTACAAGCAGAGAATATTCATTTTGTTCAGACACAATATACTGATAAAATAACAAATGATATTTTTGATGAGATTACTATGGATACGTTTATTAGTCGTTCCACACATCTTCAACAAGAGTTCATTGCATCAAACACATATGTAAAAGACATACTTCCAACAACAAAAATAGTACCATTGGCTATTAATAAGACCCAAATAGATACCATTATACGCGAACTTCAAACATCACCTGGGAACAAACCTGTACGAAATCCGTATCGGTTTTGTTTTACGAATGCGTATGAACGCGGTGTAATGCCAATTATACAATATTTATATCCGGAATTAAAGAAAATTGAACCAAAAGTAGAACTACATTTATATGGGGGTATAAATACATTTGTTCATCCAGAATTAAAAAAAATGTTAGAAACACATATAGATCAATCAGGCATTATTGACCATGGGTTATGTCCCTATGAAGAAATAATTAAAGAAAAACTTCAATCCACTTTTCACATATATTTTATAGATGAAATAAAACATGATAGTTTATCTTCGAAAGAAAGTGTCTACTGTGACTGTATTCCTATACTTTCGAATAAGGGTGTATTTAAAGATTTACAGGGATTACATTTTGATTTTAATACGGAACAAGTCCAATCGTATAAAAATGTAGCTAATATTATTGGCGAATTATTAAAAAATACTGATAAAATAGATAAGATTCGTCATAAAATATGTTCAGATAAGCAAAAGATTCCGACACTTGAAGATATAATGACAACATGGGACAGTATAATAGAAAAGTAATCATAAGTAAAATAGGATGTATGTATATAAAAAATTTGATATATGTTCAATCACTTATATTATTTTATATATATATATTTATATAATTATTATGGATATCGAACAGGAATTTGTTCTTGATGTGTACGATAATATAGCGGAACATTTTTCCGACACCAGATATTGTATTTGGGATTTTGTAAAAAACTTTTTAGATAAACAAGTTTCATCACAAAAAGGTATCGAAATTGGATGTGGCAATGGTAAACATTTATGTATTCGCAATGATTTAGATATTATAGGTATAGACAGTTGTGAGAAATTTGTAGATATATGTACTAAAAAAAATATACGTGTATTTCAACAAAATTGTTGTAATCTAATATTTAAAGATAATTTATTTGATTATTCTCTAAGTATTGCTGTGTTTCACCATTTATCAACAGATACGCGTAGATATAAGGCACTAAAAGAAATGATTCGTATTTTAAAACCAGGTGGTAAAGGTATAGTAAGTGTATGGGCGTGTAATCAAGATAATCGTAACAATAATATGAAAAAGAGATTATTTGTTCCTGGCGATAATTATGTCCCATGGATGCGAAAAAAAGATAAAAAAATATTTAAACGTTATTATTATATCTTTACCGAAAAGATGTTTCGAACATTTATAGATCAATTTACTGAAAAAATAATCGTACATACAATTTATAATGAACGTTGTAATTGGATTGTCGAATTTACAAAAAAATAAAATATAAATATATATTATATACATGGAACAACAATCAATTATAGCACTAGTCATAGCGATAACCATATTAGTATCAAGCGTAGTACTAGGAATGTCAAATATAAAATTAAATTTAAAAGTGATGCATTCGTTTATAGGTTTTGGTTTTTTATTTATTATTATATTTGGATTACGTAGACATTTATCACGATTAGTACAATATCCTACAAATTATATTTCATGGTTACATATTATTATTTTTAGTTTTTTAATAGTATTATCGATTAAAGCTTTACGTAATTGGTTTTTTGTTACAAAGAAAAAAAAAGTTTCTGAAGATCATACCGATCATAACCATACATAACCATACATAACCATACATAACCATACATAACCATACATAAACAAGAATATGTAGGTGTGTAAAAAAAATAAATTATATGTTTATATATATATATATATATATAGTATATATCAAACATATATGAAAGAATTAACCCTTATACCCTTTGCGTCGTTACTGGCGGAAACAGTAACTCATCCAGTAGATTTTATTAAAACACAAAAACAATACCTAAAAACACCGATACCTGTCGTAACATTATTTACTCAAACATATAAGAATAAAGGTGTCAAAGGTTTTTATCCGTCTATTGTTCCGGCCGTAATAAGGCATTGGGTATATACAACCACTAGAGTAGGTTTATACGAACGTTTACGATCAAAGGATTCAAACACTTTAAATAAATTATATTCGGGTGTTCTGGCTGGTGGTGTTGCGCAAGCCATATCATCTCCTACTGATTTACTTAAAGTAAAACTTCAAACACAAGCATTACAACAATCAACCGATATGCACTCCGCATCACGTATACAAAAAAAATCAATGTATACTATTGCTAAACATATATATAAACAACAAGGTCTGCGAGGATTTTATTATGGTTGGCAGCCGAATGTAATGCGAGCAATGTTAGTAAATGTAGGTGAGTTAGTAGCATATGATAATGGTAAACAGTATTTATTACAGTATATGGATGATACCGTGGCCTGTCATGGATTAGCGAGTATACATTCTGGTTTTTGGTCGACATTAATGAGTACTCCCGCGGATGTTTTAAAAACGCGCTTGATGGCTGATTCAAAATATACTATGATACAATGTTCAAAGGATATTATAAAAAATGAAGGTCTCTTGTCGTTGTGGAAAGGGTTTTTTCCTAATTGGTTTCGATTAGCTCCGTGGCAATTCGTATTTTGGACTACCTATGAACAGTTACGAAAACTAAATCATTTAGATTCTTTTACTTAGATTGTAAAAAGGTTGATTTAGCAATATAAATACCTAAAATAATAAATAAAATACCAAACCATTCATTTTTTGTTAATGTTTCATTAAAAAAGCAAAAGCCTATTAATATAGTAAATACAATAATCAATGGTGATAGTATTGGAACAATTTTAGTAATACTAAAGTTACTAAGTAAAAAATTATATAAAATGGCACCTATAATAGCACTACACATTAAAAATATTAGAAAACACACATGAGTAGTTGTAATTTTTTTCATAAATGTAAATGAATGTTTAGTGTATACTAGTTTATATAGTGTGTATACTATTAAGGGTAGAATAACTAAATACTGTTCCATTATCATAACTTCATCTAACTTAAATGTTCGTAGTAGTATTTTTTTTATAAAGGGTGAACACGATATTAATATACTTAACACAAATATTAAGAGTAATTCAATCATTATACACTGTATCTACTATAATAAATATATTTTAATTATACAAGTTAAAATATATTTTAATTTTTCAAGTTAAAATATATTTTAATGTGTAATATGCGACTTTACAATAATAAACTTGAACACAATAACACAATAACACAATAACACAATAACCCTATAAATCTATAAAATACGCATACCTTGTTCATAAAATTCAAACATACCTGCTTCACATTCATATTCACCTTTGTATATAAAAAAATTTAAAAATCCTATACCCATTCCATATATATTTTCATCAATTACACCTGATTTAGCATTATATTCAATATTTTTATAACATTCTTGATTATTTTCTGGTTTATTTTTAAAGTGTATAGTAATATCATTATTTTGTTCTAAACCAATGGCATAGATGGCAAAATCTGCTTCTTGTACAACTTTATTGAAAGCTTCTTCATCTTCTTCCTTTTTAAGTATGCGTATATTTGTTTTATTTGGTAATAAATTCGCTTGTGCCCATTGTAAAGTAAATCCCCGAATACCAGTTTGATCATATAATTCACGGTCATCTTCTTCAATATATTCGGCAATTTTAATATCTGAACGAACAATGTTTGTAATATTCTTATAACCTAATTCATATAGATTTTTTAATACTAAAATACCCGAATGACGATTACCAAAGACAACAATTTTTTTGTTTTGATACTGTAAAGTAGTCATAATACATTTATTTAAAGCTTTATATAAATCGATACATGGTATATCTAAATCCAGTTTTTTTGGAGAACAACCTGTAGCCATCACCACTTTTTTACATAATATAAGTGTATCAGATGTAGTAGATATTTTAATAATATGTTTTTCTTGATCTGTATTATCTATAGAGTCTATCATGTGTGTTAAACATACAACGCGAGGATTATTTTGTAAAATTCGAGTAAGATTTTTAAGCTCTTTTACAAATTCGCTTAAAATACAATATTGTTCACAATCGTCAGGATTAGAGCATAATGTTAAGCAATCTTGATAAAAGGGTACTAACAATTTTAACAATTTTGACATTTTTTTCATAGGTGTATTTGCATATACACATGAATATTTTCGTAAATCGCCACAGGTAAAGTTATCCTTATCGACCCATACAAGTTGGATATCCGGATATTTTTTTAATAAAATAAAACACGTAATAATACCCCCCATACCTCCACCAATTACGACATAATCATATATTTTATCAACATTAAACATATTTATAGTAATATATATATATAGTATTATATATTTTTTTTATTAATTTTACTTGTTAGTGAAATAAAAATAAATAAAAATAAATAAAAATAACTATTATCGTCTACTAAAAGATGTACCACAACCACAACTACTCATAGTAGATGTATCAATAGTAAAAATAAACCTGCTTTCAAATTGGTTGTTTGTATAATCTTCAGAGATGTAATCTATCTCTGTATCGTATAAAAAAAGTTCGGAAGTAGGATCTATATATATTTGTTGATATTCCGCAATAGGACTATACATTATACTGGGCGGAACTTTTTTTGTATCTAAATTGATTTTATTTTCATTATTTAATATATCTAAATTAAAAGTAAAACCATTACATCCACCTGATTTTGCGGAATATAGCATAGAATCTAAAATAGAATATTGTAAAATAGTATTTATTTTCTTCCAAGCACGATAGGTTACAACTGGTAGTAGTCTGGACATATATACTATTGACAATATAAATAAATATACATATATTTTTATTTAAATAATATAATTATATACTATATTATATACTATATTATTTTATGTGTGGTATTATTGCAGTTCTTTCCCATACAAATGTGTACGATTTCATTATACAAGGTTTATCGCAAATACAAAATCGTGGTTATGATTCTGCTGGGGTAGCCTATATATGCGATCAATCTATAACTATTCATAAAGAAGCATCTGATGACGAACAACTGGCACTAAAAAAAATACAAACACAGACCGCATATATATATGACAAAACGGATATCCATATGATGATGGCCCATACGCGATGGGCGACTCACGGGGAAAAAAATACTATAAATGCTCATCCTCATATAAGTTATGATAAAAAATTTAGTATTATTCATAATGGTATTATTGAAAATTATGAGGAAATAAAACAATTTTTGCAAACAAAACACATAGACTGTATATCAGAAACAGATTCAGAAGTGATTGCTCATGTAATTGCCTACCACTATTCTATACATAAAAATATTAAAACGGCTATTATGAATACGATATCTCAATTAAAGGGAACGTGGGCATTAATTATTATGTGTGTAGATACACCTACTATCCTATATGGTATAAAATATCAAATGCCTTTATTAGTAGGTTATAAGCGTGACAAGTCCTTGTGTATGTTTACATCCGAATTATCTGCGTTTGATGAATCTATAGAACATTATATCATTCCTAATAATGATGAAATCATAACGTTGTCCAAAGAAAATGATACAATCATGTTTAATTGTTGTAACAAAACGACGTATACGTATGACAATCAAAATAAAGGAAATACGACCCCCGCACCATATACATATTGGTTAGAAAAAGAGATCAATGAACAGTATAGTAGTATTAAATATATTCATGATAATATAGACAATAAGTATTATACTAAGTTAAATGAAAGTAATCATAAATTTCAAACCTTGTATCTAGATAATATTATTTTATTAGGGTGCGGAACATCCTATTATGCTGCTATGTTAGGAGAAATATATTTAAAAGAGATAGAATATTTTTCAATTGTTCGTGCGTATGATGCTTCTAATTTTACTAAAAATGATTTACCTAAAAAAGGTCGAACGGGTGTTATTTTGTTATCGCAGTCAGGTGAAACAAAAGATTTATTACGGTGTTTACAGCTTATTCCTAAATTTAGTATTCTTACAATAGGTATTGTAAATGTTATTCACTCGCAATTATTTCGTAATACGGATATACAACTATGTATTCAAGCAGGTCGAGAAGTCTCTGTTCCTTCAACGAAATCGTTTACCGGTCAACTATTCGTTTTAAAAATATTAGCACATTGGTTTGTAAATAATAATATTCACAGGGATAATGCTGTATATGTATATAGTCATATAGAACAAGTATTAAACGTATGTAAACATACTCTTACACAGTATATTCCCAAATTAATAAAACCTTCCATGTTTGTATTGGGAAAAGGAAAATTTTATCCACTGGCAAAAGAGGCGGCGTTAAAAATAAAAGAAATATCGTATATTCATGCGGAGGGATATCCCGCAAGTGCGTTAAAACACGGTCCCTATTCATTGTTGGAACCAGGATTTCCCGTAATTTTATTTATTATGGATGATATACACAAAGATTTAATGATGAATTGTTACCATCAAATACACGCTCGAGGTGGGTTTATACTAGTTATAACCGATATAACTGATGTACAAGTGGAAAATAAAATTGTTATTCCCCACTCGGAATACAATGAAATATTTGCGATTATCGTCATTCAATATCTAAGTTTTTATTTGGGTAAACAGTTGGGTCTGCCCATTGATACGCCTAGAAATTTAGCAAAATGCGTAACAACAGATTAAGGGATTTTGTATTTTATTTTAGTGAAAAAATGTATTATTTTTATATAAAGTATATAATATAAAGAATAATTATATTTTTAATGGTATATTCTTTACAAAAAAAAATATTACTATTTATATTACTAATATTAATAATAATAATAATAACAATTGTAGTTATATATTATATATTTTTCCATAATACAATTAATTATATGACTATTAAACAATTTTTTACTGTTAAAAATAGTAACTATATTAATATAGAAGATTCTTATCGTGAACGATATTTTTTAAAAAAATTAGGTTTTTCAAAATATTTGCCAAGGATATTTTTTACTTGTAAAAATGAAACAGAATTAAAAAAAAACATAAATATTTTTAAAAAACCGTTTATGTTAAAATGTAATAAAGGATGGCGAAATCAAATATTAGTCACGAGTAAAAGTAATGTAGAGGATGTATTTAATAAATCTAAAAAATGGCTATATATAAATCATCATAATCCGTTAGAGTTAGGTAATAAAGTTAAAAATCTGGTATATGCTGAAGAACTCATAACTTGTTCAAATAAACCTTGTACAGAATTAAGGGCGGTTGTAATTAAAGGTTCAGTTAAATATATTATTACACCAAGAGGAAAAATATCTGATAATATTGTTAGAGAAATTTATGATGTTGAAACAAGAAAAAAAAAGGGAATATTTTTAAGTATAAGTGAAATATTTTTTTTATTAAAAAAAGGAAAATTACATTATTTGTATAAAAAATCTAGTGTTAACAACAATAAAAAACATGGTATTCGTGATTATAATTTTAAACATATAAATGAAATTAAACATATTGGAAAAACAGTATCTAATTATTTTATGAAACCGGATATTCTTGTTATAGATTTTTTTATTACTTTAAATGGATTATATATAGGGGAAACCGGCTTATACCCTTGTGGCGGGGTATGTTTCGCAAGACCTATGAATTTATTAAAAGAGGTATAATAGTAATAATAATTATTATATAATAATTATATAATTATATAGTATAAACAATATGGTTGTAAGAAGAAGTATAAGACGTAAACGTTCATTAAATCGTAAAAAAACATCTCGTAAAAAAACATCTCGTAAAAAAACATCTCGTAAAAAAACATCTCGTAGAAAAACATCTCGTAGAAAAACATCTCGTAGAAAAAAAAAAGTCTCACGTCGGCGGCGTGTAAGAAGAAAGCAACGAGGCGGTTCAGTTATAGATCATCCAGCGGAAGACGACAACGCACGGGACGTCCTCGCGACGGAACAGATTGCGATGTCTAACAAAATCCGTGCCCGTTGGGCGAAGAAGTTTAAGGATGACCCGGTCGCCACCCGCGACGCCGCCGCGAAGCGGGGTCTTCCGAAGCAATTGAGGAGGCAACACGGCAACTCGCCTGAAGGTGCTGCGCTGACCGCCACCGACTTGGTTGATGAAGCAGCTCGCTTGTACATTACAAAAGGGATGGCAGAAGAAGAGCTGAGGGAATTAGAGGACAAGGTACTGCGGCAGGGCGCGGCCGGATTAACACAACCAGAACGTGACGCTGCTAGCAAACAATTGAGAGCATACATGGGCCGCCCGTTCCGCCACGAAGAAGAAGAATAAGAAAGTATTGGCCGCCACCGAACAGGGTCATACAATACAATGATCAAGAGTACAATTCACCGCCAGGGTAGTGGTGAATAAAATAATTAAAAATATATCCCCATACTAATATTTTTTTCAGTATAACCACATTTTTCATAAAACCCACTTACTTTTCGTGAACAGTCCAAAATAACTTTGTAACATTTATTTTGTTTCGCAAGATATGTTAAATAATGAATCAGTTGTTTACCATAGCCTTGTCCTTTGTACTTAGAATTAATAACAACATCCTCAATATGTCCAACTTTATTAAAATTATGAATAATTTTTTGTTCAACCATAAGAGTTCCCATACCTACAATATTTTCTTTATCACAAATACAGATAATATGTATATTGGAAGGTAAGGTAGCAAGAAAGCGTAAAAAATGTTGTTCTTTATACTCCCCCACTTCTGTTAATTGTTTTAGCAACGAATATACCGCATCGTAATCATGTTTGCCAATGTTTCGAAATGTAACCATTATATAATAGCATAATATTTTATTATACATAAACAATATTTGTGATTTAAATAAACCCAAACAATATAGTTTAAAATGTTAATACGAACCATCCCATATTTTTTTAATCACTGGTTTCGATATTTTAATTTGTTTATCTAATTCAATTAATTTTTGTGCTTCGGTGCGATTATTATTACAAAGAGATTTATAACTTAGAATAATTTCTACTTGTTTTGGATTAAATTTCCGTTTTTTATGCGCGACTGGTGTAGCCGGAAGACGTTCATAATCCAGTTGAATACCTTTATTTGTTTGCTGGTATCCTTTAATCATTAACTGCCCATGATGGACTTGATAATGACAATCTACACATAATTGAACTAAATTATGTTCAATATTTTTATGATGATGGTCAATCATATTATATTTATCAGCAAATTCTTGAAACTTAATGTGGTGTATGTCATCGGTTTGTTTCGAACAAATCGCACAGCGATCAATAATAATATTTGAATTATAAGAAGACGTTTTATCCGATATAATGTCTTTTTGTATGTGTAGTTCTTCTCGACGTATTTGATCCGCTAAATAAATAAATTCTTTATCTAGATTCATAGATTTAGCGACTTCTAAACCATATATAGAATTACCAGACCCTTCCTTAAGTTTTCGATTGTACACTAATGTTTCTGTATCTTCATCATACGTTGTTTCCATATGAAAACTTTTAATTTTTTCAAGAGCCGTAATTCTTTCCATTGTCGATAATTTGTGTAGATGAGTCGCAAAAATAAAAGTACAAGTCGCCGCATCTAGAGTAATAATTCCTGCGGCCACCAGAGAAATAGCGGAAGTTGTTTCCGTTCCACTACATAATTCGTCTCCTAATACTAAGCTTTGTTTATTTACACGCTTTAATATTGAACGAAGTTCAGACATTTCTACCGCAAAAGTAGATTGCCCTTTAAAGATATTATCATTACCAGAAATACGTGTAAAAATATATTTATAGGGGTAATAATAAAACGAACATGCGGGAACATACATTCCTGCCTGTGCCATAATAATAGCAATTCCTACGGATTTCATAGTACTTGATTTTCCTACAGCATTTACACCATACAATAACATACCGTTTATATGAGATTGATTAATTGAATGTAATGATTTTCCTAAACATATATCATTAGGTATATATTCCACACGTGTATGTAATTTTTCGATTAATGGATGTCGTAGTTGTGTACAATCTACAAAACTTTGTATATCGTCTGGTTCTTGCGTGTCTGTGGAAACGATAATGGGGCGTGTATAATTATTTATAACAGCTGATTTAGTATTGGATACTGCCACATCAATGTATGCTACTGAATCTACAATATTTTTTAATACTTGATTATATTGTGTATCATAGTCTAATAAAAGTTTGGTAAAGGCTTCTACACAAAGTGTATTCATTCGCATATAATAAAAATGTAAACGTTCGGAATGTTGTTTAATATCTTTGGACGTAATTTTTACACTACCTGTCAGCGTTTTTAAGTCTAATGTAGTGGAATCAATAGAACAAGTAGAGGATTCCTGACACGACCATTTAATGTTTGGTATGTTTTTTAATTTATGTTGTAATATTTTCCCTTTTGATTTTGTAAGGGAAAAAAAATGTCCGTCTTTATCTGTTGTTTTAAGTTTAACTATGCTATCATTATCGATATCAATAATTTTACTTAATCGTAGTCGTAACCCTTCAAAATAATCTAGAGAAGCATTTATGTTAACTTGAAGAGCATCAATTTCCGGATACAATCCTAAAGTAAAAATACTTTGTTTGATATTATCTTGACGACTATCTAATATAGCATCCATATTTAAATGAGACGAATATACTGACATAAAGTCTTTAAAGGATTCATATACTTTATCTGTAGGAAGTAAAGAGGTAAGTTTTTGTTTATCGTACCCTTGTATCGTTTCATATAAACGGATAATATAGCGATAGGAATTATGTAAATGAACAAAGGCACCTGGACGCAATATACCAATGGTTATTTTTCGATGATATCGCTCAATATCATTTATTTTTTTAAGTATTTTTTCTAAATCCGTATAATTATCTTGTAAAGATTCTATAATTTGATAATGATATTCTAATGTTGATATATCTACAATAGGATGACTGATAGTATAACGAAACAAACGTTTTCCAAAGGCCGTATTCGTATTGTCCAATAAGTTCATGACACTATCTAATTTTTTATTCATATTTGTTTTATCCTGAATAATATTTAGTTGATTGATCGTATCATACGATAATATTAAATAATTAGTATCATCCCAAATAACAGGTTTGTTCATATTTTTAACTATATTTTCATTGTGTTCAAATACAAATTGTAACAACAATACATAACTATTCATTCCCCATGTTTTACGATCTATATCTAAATATTCAAGTATATCTAGCATACCATACTCAGGAAATAATTTTTCCAGTAATTTTTTAATACTGTTTATTTTAAGAAGTTTTTTTTTAGAACTATAGTTATTATATAAAACATTTCTATTTTCTATTTCAAGATAGGAAATAATATCCTGCTTGTCTTGACTTATATGCTCCGTATTAATAATAATTTCTTTAGGATTATAGGTTTGAATAAAACGAAATATTTCATCCAACGCATAGGTTTCATCTGAAGGAACACCAGGTATATCATAAATAATATTTTCACCCGTGTTAATATCCATACTACTGATACCGCCCCACATTATTTTTTTACCGTTATGCGATATTTCTTCCAAATAAATAGATACTAGATTATTCGAATAGTGTGAAGAATCCAGATTTATTCCTGGAGAAATAATTTCGGTCACTGTGCGTGTAGGATTTTTTGTTCCATGACTGTCTTGTTCAATTTTTACAATTGTATAGTTATGTTTTAATAAGATATCCCGCCACTTTTCATATGCGTGATTAGGAAATCCAGCCATCAAAGAATAATTATCACTGCCATTTTTGTTGCGTTTTCTGGATACCGACAAATTAATAATGTCCGCAATTTTATAAATGTTTTCTTCTGTGCCATCTTCTGAAGGATAGTCATATATTTCAAAAAAAGATCCACATTCCATCAATACAATAGTAGATGGACCATATTTAGCTTTATATTTTTGTTGATAGGACAGGTATTCGTCCACTAATGTTACTTTAGGTATCGATAATTTCGACATATATAAGTATAGTTCCAAACTTACAAGTATATATGTCCATATTGTTTAAATAAATAATAAAATTTAAAGTATATATTTAAACATAACATATATTATTATAAATATAGTTAAGTAACGTAATATATGGCAGCTCATCCAATTGATCTAAATTCCTTTGACGTAACAACTTTACACAAATCACTTCGATCACCACTTCGATCGCCACCTCGTTCATCATTACATTTTCCTTTACCTAAAAAAAAATGTACGAAAGATACTGTTTTTGATAATATATTTTATGTAAATACCTGTACTTCGGTATTTTCGTGTATTATGGTCTTTTTCTTGTGTATTTCTGGAATCATAATATATACAGATGTATCCAAAACAGTAGTAGACGCACAAGATACTTTACAAGATTTAAATATTATTTTGCCTGAAGTCGATAAAACTATGCATATGTTACAACATTTATGCAATACTCCAGAATTTCAACGTTATTGTGGGACGGAACAAGAATCGATTTTGTTTTAAATTTTTTTTAAATTTTTTTTTAATTATATAATAATATATATATATATATAGTATACATATATTTAGTTATGGTAAAAAGAAAAAGTGTAAGAAAACGAAGAGGATCCAACGTTCGTCGTCGTTCCACTAAACGCAGAATATCAAGACGTAAGAAACTAAATAAGTATATTAATAAGGGAGGGGGCGAGAAGTATAACCCAGAAAATATACGTTTAAGGGACAAGAATACACGTTTAACTAATGAAAATAAAACCTTAACTGACGAAAATAAAACCTTAAATGACGAAAATAAAGATTTACTAGCAGAAATTAATAAATATCAAACCATCACTGGTTATACAAAATTTTGTACCAACTGTGGAGTAAATATGCTAGAACGTAATACGATATCGTAGTTATTTATTATTTTCTTTACGAACTCGTTCCACTTGTGGAATAACAATTTTGTCTACTAATACTTGACCTACTTTAACATTCGCATCTTCCGAATCAAGTTTGCCTGCTTTAACTTTAGAGGCCATTTGAAGCATATAATGGAGACGATTTAATTTTTCGTTGTCAATAGTTTCGTTTTTAAACATATCAAAAATACTTGAATAGGCTTGAACCAATTCAGGATGCCCTTTTTCTAATCTTTCAATATATGCGATCTTATCCGTCGCAAATCTTGTTGAATTCGTATTAAAATCATGATGTATTTTTCTAACAACTTTAACCATATTTTCTACACTCATCTTTTAATCTTTTTATAGTATAGTATAATATAAAAATCTTTATATATAAACTTGTAAAAACGTAAAATATATAAAATATTAATTTAAACTATTCATACTAAAGTAAATCCATTAGTAAAGGAACATAGGTTTCTCGGTTATGATCGCTCGGACGTCCGCTAATATTTTTATTTTTATATTAATATAAAAATAAATATATTTATATAATTATACTTGTTCATTAATTATATTCGATAGTTTCTTCGGGCTGAACTTGATTACTTGCGCAAACCTGTTTAATACACGAACAAATATTTCCCAGTATGTATGTCATACAATATACAAATTTTAATGCGTTTTCTCTTGACCTATCTCTTATGGTCATACTATTATTATTACTTAAATGATATATATATATATATATCAAATTTATCAATATAATGATAACAAGGTTAATCATTTAAAGATAATATCCTAATAATATGTAATAATTATTTACAATGATGGGAATGTATGCTTTGTTTGTACTGGC
>Ga0209710_1000693_pt1 | contig 29234 bp, 29 predicted proteins | sample ArcticOcean_MG_C_5_FD_187436 | JGI IMG/M metagenome (GOLD analysis project Ga0209710, IMG submission 187436) | Marine microbial communities from western Arctic Ocean - ArcticOcean_MG_CB4_138 (SPAdes) (version 2) | ecosystem: Environmental > Aquatic > Marine > Oceanic | place: Arctic Ocean...
ATTTTTAATCCTGGAGTAAATATTAGTGGTTCAGTTGAAATAGGTTCTTCAAATTTATTTGGAACAAGTGCAACAATTCTTCAGGCTTTAAAAATTGAAAGTAATAATGTAATTGGAGCTTCTTCACTTTTAACTAAAAGTATTAAAAGTGATAATGTCATGATTGGAGTTCCTGCAAAAAAAATTAAATAATTTCAATGAAAAATACAATTATTATAGCCGAAGCTGGAGTAAATCATAATGGCTCTTTTGATTTAGCAAAAAAATTAGTAGAATCTGCTGCAAGTTCAGGAGCGGATTATGTGAAATTTCAAACTTTTAAGACTGAATTAAATATTTCAAAAACTGCAAAAAAAGCTAAATATCAAATTATAAATACTAAGAATAAAGTTGAAACACAATTTGAGATGGTAAAAAAACTTGAATTAAGTTTTGATGAATTTTTAAAAATAAAGTTGTTTTGTGATAAATTAAAAATTGGGTTTTTATCAACTGGCTTTGATTTTGAAAGCGTAGATTTTCTTGATAGTTTAGGAATGGATTATTTTAAAGTTCCCTCAGGTGATATTACTAATAAACCGCTGTTAAAACATATAGCTTCAAAAAAAAGACCAATTATACTTAGTACTGGTATGGCTAATATGAATGAGATTGAAATGGCTCTAGATATTTTAACCAAACACGGATGTGAAAAAAACCAAATAACGGTATTGCATTGTAACACTGAATATCCAACTCCGTTTGAGGATGTTAATTTAAAAGCAATGAACTCCATTGGAGAATTTTTGGGTGTTAATATTGGATATTCAGATCATTCTCTCGGTATTTCAGTTCCAATAGCAGCAGTTGCTCTAGGTGCTAAAATTATAGAAAAACATTTCACTTTAGATAAAAATTTAGAAGGACCAGATCATAAGTGTTCTCTAAATCCTGATGAACTTAAAAAAATGGTCACTTCAATAAGAGATGTTGAGAAATCTCTTTCAGGTGACGGCAATAAAGAACCTTCAAAAAGTGAAAAAGTAAACATAGATATAGCTAGAAAAAGTTTACATATCAACACAACTTTAAAGCAAGGTGAGACTTTAAAAGAAGAACATATTATATGTTTGAGACCAGGTGATGGGATATCACCAATGAATATCGATCAGGTTTTGGGTCTAAAGATTAAAAAAGATCTCAATTCCTTTACAAAATTGCAAATAACAGATTTAATTTAAAAACAAAATATGGAAGTAAAATACGGATTGCCTAAGGATGTAAAGTTTTGCAAAAAATGCAATATGTCTAACCAACAACCGATGTCATCAAATGAGTACAAACATTCAGATAAATCAGGGAAAGAAACTATGAGTTTTAATTCTGATGGAGTCTGTTATGCTTGTACTTTTAATGAGTTTAAAGAAAATGGTACTATCGATTGGGATTCAAGAGAGCAAGAGCTTATAGAATTATGTAATAAGTATAGAAAAACTGATGGATCTTATGATTGTATTGTTGGTGGAAGTGGGGGGAAGGATAGTGCCTTCCAATCACACATTTTAAAATATAAATATAATATGAACCCATTGACAGTTACTTGGGCACCACATCTTTACACTGATATAGGTTGGAAAAACCACCAAAGTTGGGTCCATGAGGGAGGTTTTGATAATTTTTTATTTACACCAAATGGGAAAATTCATAGAGAACTAACAAGACAGGCAACACTAAATCTTTTGCATCCTTTTCAACCTTTTATTTTAGGTCAAAAAACTTTTGTGGCAAAAATGGCTCACAGATTTAATATTCCACTTATTTTTTATGGTGAATCTCCTGCTGAATATGGAGAGAAAATGAGTGTTGATACGAAGAAATATTCAAATATAGGTGAAGATGTTAAAAATGAGGGTTATTCTCTAGACCCATTAAATGGAATCGATGAAAGAGATGTTTTATTAGGGGGTAAAAAAGTAGGAGATTATTTAGAGGATGGAGTTCCTCTAGTTGAGTTAAAGAATTATATGCCGCTTGCTTCTAACAGCCTAGCAGAAAAGAAAATTGATTTTTTCTATTTAGGGTATTTTTTAAGATGGGTTCCTCAAGAAGCTTATTATTACGCTGTTGAGAATACCGGATTCAAAGCTAACCCAGTCAGAACTGAGGGTACTTATTCTAAATATAATAGTTTAGATGATAAAATAGATGGAATGTTTTATTATACAAGATATATTAAATTTGGTGTAGGCAGGACTATGATGGATTCAGCTCAAGAGATTAGAAACAATCATATAACAAAAGAAGAAGGACTAGCATTAATGAAAAGGTTTGAAGGAGAGTACCCTGCCAGATATGAAAAAGAATTTTTAGATTATGTTTCAATGTCAAAAGAAGAATTTTCTAATCTGTGTGATAAATTTAGATCTCCACATTTATGGAAAAAAGAAAATGATATATGGAAACTAAGAAATCAGCCTTGGGATTAATCCCAGAATATAAAATAGGAGTCTTAACTAGTTCAAGAGCTGATTTTGGTATTTATTACCCATTACTCAAAAAATTAGGGAATCATTCTTTATTTAATTTAGAAATAATTGCATTCGGTACTCATCTTGATCAAAATTATGGATATACAATAGATGAAATACACAGCTATGGATTTGAAGTGAAACATCAAATTCAAACAATAACTCTGAATAAAAACCCATACGAAACATCTAAATCAATTGGTGATACAATATTGAAATTTTCTGAATTTTGGAAAATTAATGAATTTGATTTAGTTTTTTGCTTAGGCGATCGTTACGAAATGTTTGCGGCTGTTTCTGCTTCACTTACTTTTGGAGTTAATTTAGCTCACTTACATGCTGGTGAAACGACACTAGGAGCTGTTGATAATGTTTTTAGACATAGTATTTCTCTAATGTGCAAATATTTATTTGTAAGTACAGAAAAATATAAAAACCGAGCTATTGAAATAAATAATAATCCTAATTTAGTATTTAATGTAGGAGCTTTAAGTGTTGATAATCTTGAAAACTTAAAATATTACTCTATAGAAGAGTTCAACGATAAATTTAATATTGATTTAAATAAACCAACAATACTTTCTACGTTTCATCCAGAAACTAGATCTTTATCTATGAACATACAGTATGTTGATGAGTTGATTATGAGTTTTGATGAATTAAAAAAAAGGTACCAAATTGTCATAACAATGCCTAATTCTGATACCATGGGAGATAAGATTAGAGAGAAACTTATTGATTTTGCTAAAGGGTTAGATGAAGTTAAATTAGTTGAATCGTTCGGCATGAAGGGTTACCTGTCTTGTATGAAGCATTGTTCATTTTTGTTAGGTAATACCTCTAGTGGATTTGTAGAAGCTTTATATTTTCCTAAGAAAGTAATTAATTTAGGTGTAAGACAACAGGGTAGAATTATTACAGAAAATATCTTCAATTGTCCTATAAAAAAAGACTCAATAATAAATGCTGTAAAAAAGATAGAAAGCAAGAAAATTGTCCAGCTATCAAATATTTACATGAACGGAAATACTGCAGATAATATAATTAATATTTTAAAAAAAATGTTAAATGAAAATTGAAAATTCAATAATCAGTGTTAATGAAACTTTGCTAGTAGTTTTAGATAAAATAAACAATCTAGATTCACAAACTTTGTTTATAATTAATGAAAATGATAAACTTATAGGAGTAATAACTGATGGAGATATAAGACGTGGTTTTTTAAGAGGTTTAACAGTAAATAGTTCTATAAAAGAATTTATGTTTACAGAATTTAACTTTCTTATTGAAAAAAAAATAGATTTTAATCAATTAATAGATTTTAGGAGTAACCTACTAAAATCTGTTCCAATAATTAATAATTATGGAAAAATAGTTAATATAATTGATTTTACTAAAACAAAATCTTTTCTTCCAATTGATGCAGTAATTATGGCAGGAGGTAGAGGGATTAGACTTAAACCTTTGACTAACAAAACACCCAAACCTCTACTTAAAATTGGAGGAAAAGAAATAATTTCTTATAATTTCGATAGACTTAAGTCATATGGAATAATTAATCAAAATATAACTGTTAATTATAAATCAGATCAAATTGTAAATTTTTGTGAAAATTATGATAGTGGTATTAATTTTAACATAGTAAAAGAAGATAAAGTTCTTGGAACAGCGGGGTCGATATCTTTAATTGAAAATTTTGATAATGATACAGTTTTATTGATGAACTCTGATATATTGACGAACATCGATTTTGAAGATTTTTATTTAGAATTTTTAAGACAAGATGCAGATATATTAGTAGCTTCATTTGCTTATGAAGTTAATATACCTTTCGGTGTGTTTGAATGTAGTGATTTAAATATAGACTCATTGAAAGAAAAACCAACCAAGACTTACTTTACAAATACTGGAATATATTTAATTAAAAAAGATATTTTAAAATACATTCCAAAAGGAAAATTTTATAATGCAACGGATCTTATGGATAAAGTAATAACAGAAAATAAAAAATTAATTCACTATCCAATACAAGATTACTGGTTGGATATAGGAAGAATGAGTGATTTTGAAAAAGCAGAAAAGGATATAGGTCGAATAAATTTTGGATAATGATAAAAAAAAGCAAAGTTTTAGCAATCATACCTGCAAGAAAAGGAAGTAAAAGACTTCCTAATAAAAACAAATTAGATTTAAATGGTAAACCTTTAATTACTTGGACTATTGAAAGTGCCATGAAATCAATTTATATTGATGATATAGCTATATCTACTAATGATGAAGATATAGTTGAAATTGCAAAGTTATATGATATTGACGTTCCTTTTTTACGGCCAGTGGAACTTTCAAGTGATAAAGCATCAACAATGGATGTTATTTTTCACACAATTAACTTTTATAAATCTATTGGTAGATGTTATGATATAATAATTTTACTTCAGCCTACTTCTCCATTAAGGACTTCTGTAGACATTGATAATTCATTTAAATTACTTTCTAAAGATGTTAAAGCTATTGTTTCAGTTTGTGAACTTGATCATTCACCTCTGTGGTCTAATGTTTTGCCAACTAATAATTCTTTAGAGTTCTTTTTAAAAGAAGATGTTCAAGGGTTAAGATCTCAAGATCTTCCTCAATATTACCGCTTAAACGGTGCAATTTATTTATCAAGAATAAATTATTTGAAAATGAACAAAAATTTTTTTGGGAATCAAAGTAAAGCATATATCATGGCGACTAATAATTCTATAGATATAGATACTAAATTAGATTTTGAACTTTGTAAATTGATAATGAATGAAAACAATTAGAATTATCCCAAGATTAGATATTAAGGGTCCAAATTTAGTCAAAGGTATTCATCTAGAGGGGTTAAGAGTTTTGGGTAAACCAGCAGATTTTGCAAAATACTATTATGAAAATGGTGCTGATGAATTAATTTTTATGGATGTCGTAGCCAGTCTTTACGGGAGGAACAGTTTACATGATATAATTTCTCAAACGGCTAAAGAAATCTTTATTCCAATTACAGTTGGTGGTGGATTGAGGTCAATTTCTGACATAAAAGAAGTTTTAAGAGCTGGCGCAGATAAAGTCTGCTTTAACACTGCGGCAATTAATAATCCAAATCTGATTAAAGAAGCATCAATGATGTTTGGTTCTTCCACTATAGTAATAGCAATTGAAGCAATAAAAGAATCTGAAAATAAATATCAAGTTTACACTGATAATGGACGTGAATATACCGGGATTGATGTGTTCGAATGGGCTAAAAAAGTCGAAATTCTTGGTGCTGGAGAGATAGTAATTACTTCTGTCGATAATGAAGGTACTATGAAAGGAGTAGATATAGATTTGGTAAAACAGGTGTCTAGTTTAGTTAATATTCCTGTTATTGCTCATGGTGGTATAGGTAATTATTCGCATGCAGTTGATGCTATAAAATCTGGATCTGCAGATGCTTTAATGATTTCTTCTATGTTTCATTATAATTCATTAAGTAAAATAAATTCCAACTCCTCAGAACTTGAAGGAAACTCTCAGTTTTTGAAAAATAATAAAAATCATAAATCTAATAATATTAGCATCAAAGGTTTAAAGGCTGAATTATTAAAAAATAACATAGACTGTCGAATATAAAGATTATGGGATTAAAAAAAGTAGTGATAATTGATTACAACTTAGGTAACTTATTTAGTGTTAAACAAGCTTGTGATACTGTGGGGCTAAATTCAGTAATTAGCTCAAGTAAAGAAGATATTATCAATGCTGATGCTTTGATATTACCTGGTGTTGGAGCATTTAATGAAGCAATGAAAAACTTAGTTGATTTAGGTTTAGACACCATTATAAAACTTAAAGTAAATAAAGGGATTCCATTATTTGGAGTTTGTTTAGGTCTTCAGTTACTTTTTACAGAAAGTGAAGAATTTGGAACGGGAAGAGGATTAGATTTAATTCCGGGTGTTATTAAAAAATTTCCTACTAATTTTCAAAATCAACCGATAAAAGTTCCTCACATCTCATGGAACACAATATATAAGTCTTCCCAAAATTGGGACCAATCTCCATTATCTAATCTAAATGAAAATGAATTCATGTATTTTATTCATTCTTATTATGTAAATCCGTCTAATAAAGCTTGTGTTTTAACAAAAACAAATTATAATGGAATAGAGTTTTGTTCGTCCATTAAAATAAACAATATTTTTGCAACTCAATTTCACCCCGAAAAAAGTGCAAATAATGGATTATCTATATATAAAGAATGGGCAACTATTTATAATTTATTATAAAAATGAAGACAATTATATTATTTAGTAGGTGTGAATTAGTCCATTTATATGGTATGATTTCTCCTAATCTTGAAAAGAAATTCAAAGTGATCCATATTGGATTTTCAAAAGTTGAGGTAGAAATTTTAAAGAATAAGTATTCAATTGATAACCCTATTTGTTTTGAAGATGAGATAAAGAGAATTTTTAAAAATAAATCTTATTCTAAAATTAAGACTGAAGAAATAGATTCTTTAATAATTAAAGAATCTGATGGGCGATTTAATTTAAATGGAGCAATTCAGTATGATAGATCTTTTAAATACTTCAGTTATATTGAAAATATTGAATTATCAAAAATTTATTTTCATTTTTGGAAAAATATTATCAAGAATCACAAAATTAATTTTTTACTTCATGAACCTACATCCTTGTTTTTCAACCACATTGCTTCCCTGATTTGTAAATCATATAACGCTAGATACATAACATGTGTTCAAGTTTATGGTGAATCAGAGATAAATTTTGCAATAGCAGAAGGAGATAGTGGTGAGTTTACTGAAATGAAACCAACTTCACTAATTCAAGAAATAGATATAGAAAGAGTTACTACTTTTTTAAATAAGTTTAGACCTAATTCGGATACTTTTTTTAATGCCTATATTAAAAAAAGAAGCTCATTTTTTAATAAATTGAAGTTTTCAATTATTTCTGTTATTAAGATTTTTATAAAATATTCTTATAGTAGAATGAAGCTATTAATAAAAAATTATAATGCTCTTGATCATGTTGAAATTTTTCATTTAAAATCTATTAATTTATTTAAAGAAATTAAAAACCACTACTATTATTACTACCGATTAAAATATGATGTATCTTCTTTAGAAGAAAACTATTATTATTATCCATTGCACTTAGAGCCAGAAGCTGTTGTTTTGTACTGGGGAGATGGTTTGTATAACAACCAAGTTAAACTGATAGAAAATATTGCAGCACAAATTCCTCCAGATAGATTTTTATATGTTAAAGATCATCCACACGCAGGTTCCTATAGAGATTATGATGATTATGTTAAAATAAAATCAATTCCTAATGTTAAACTTTTAGCACCTGTGATAATGGGGAAAAAATTAATTGCAAAGTCAATAGGTGTAATTACTATTAATGGAACTAGTGGTTTTGAAGCACTGTTATTAAATAAGCAAGTGTATACTTTTGGAAATTCCTTTTTTAATCAATGCAGTAGAGTTAATTATATCGCAAATATAAAAGATTTACGTAATTCCTTGTATATGAATAGAGACTTGAAATATAACGATGACGATGAGTTATTTGGTTTTATTAATCTTTATTTGAATTCAATACACCCGGGATTTACCGATTATTTTATTAATTACCCCAAGTTAATTGGAGTAAACGAGGAGGAAAATTCAAAAATTGTTGCAAATGAATTAACAAAATATTTTGAGAAATTTTGATAATATATAAACACACGCAACTGCTAAAGCCTATTTTAAATCATTACAATAAAAATAAAATCAATTTTTTTTTTATTGTAGCAAATGTCATAGTTGCATTTTTAGGATTCTTAAAATCTTTCATATTTATTAAGTTTTTAAATCTTGAAAACTTAGGTATGATAACCATAATACAAACAGGTGCAATGTTTATTGGGTTTTTCCAAATTGGCCTTTTAAATGGAGGTTTTAGAATAATATCACTTGAAAAAAATTATCTGTTACAAAAAATAAATAATGTTATATTCTCTTACATAGGAATACTTTCGTTAGTACTTTTTGTGATCTTTTTTTTTAATTTATTCTTTAATTTATTTACAGACTATTTTACATATTTATTTATTTTGTTACTAGGCCTTAGTTTACTTCTATTTAATTGGCTTACTAATATATTAATAGCTCAAAAAAAGCTGATGTTATTAAATAAACTAAATTTAGTATCATCATCAGTAAGCGTTTTATTTTTACCATTAGCCTATTATTATGGACTTTTTGGGGCAGCATTTTGTTTGTTAATACAACCAATTATTTTCATTGTATATGCTCTAATAGCTTCAAAAAATCTCAGACCCAGTAAATATTTATTAAATATTAAAGAAATAAGAGAAATTTTGAAATATGGTTTTATACCTTTTATTTCTGGAATTTTTTTTTTACTGCAAATTCAAATTGAAAGATGGGCTGTAGTATATCAACTTGGAACTGAAGTTTTAGGAAAATTGTATTTAGTTTTTTTAATTTCAGCTCTATGGGTACTAGTACCTAGTTCAATATCAAATTTATTTTTTCCAAATTGTGTTTCATCTTTCGAATCCAATAATTATATAAAATTCAATAACTATATAAAAAATCATTTCATTGTTGTGACCGTATACATAATCTTTACAGCTTTAATAATTTTTACTTTATTAGAACCAGTGGTATCTCTATTTTTACCTGAACATCAAACATATTTAAATTTTGTTTACTTAGCCATTCCCGGCTTATGTTTTAAAACACTTTCAGATCCTATTTCAATTTTCCTAAATTCAATTGTAAAATTAAAGCCCTTTTTATACAGTGATATTATTGGAATTTCTTTTTATGTAATATCAATATTCATGTTAATTAATTTCAAAAATTTCTCATTGAATAGCGTGATCTTCCTTTTCAATATATTTTTCTTAATAAAGCTTGTAATCCTATTGTTTTACTATCTAAAATTAAAAAATAATATTATACAATTTAATAGAGTTAAAATTAATAAATGCCCATAAAAACATGTAAATATGTTATATCAACGAATAATAAATTTTTTATATTCAAGATTATTTAGATTTTTTTTTAGATTTTCATTTAAAAAATTTGGAAAAAAATCATCTGTTATATTCCCTCTTAAGATAGAAGGAATGAAAAATATTAGTGTAGGAGATAATGTATATATAGCATATAAATCTTCTTTATCAGCAATGCCTTTAACTGGTTTAGAAAGCCCAATTCTTGAAATAGGTGATGGAACGTCTATTGGTAATTTTAATCATATTTTTGCAACAGAAAAAATTGTGATTGGGAAGAAAGTACTTACTGCAGATAAAGTATATATAACAGATAATCTACATTGCTATGAAGATGTCACAATTCCAATAATGGATCAAAAAATAAAACAGATTAATCATGTTGAAATAGGAGATGGAACATGGATTGGAGAGAATGTTTGTATCCTAGGTGTTAAAATTGGTAAAAATTGTGTTATTGGAGCAAACTCTGTTGTAACAAAAGACATTCCAGATTACTCAGTTGTTGTAGGCAGTCCAGCTGTAATCATAAAAAAGTTTAATATTACTGCCAAAAGATGGGAGAAAAGTGATTAAAAGTAATCTGTTGTGTACATTAAATTAATGTCTTTGAGAAAATTATAAAATAAAATAAAGAAAATGAAAAACATACTAATAACGGGAGGAGCAGGATTTATTGGTTCGAATTTAGCGCTAGAATTAATAAAAAAAAATTACAGAGTTACAATATTAGATAATTTATCAAAACAAATACACGGAGTAAACCCGGAAAAAGACTCCCCTTTATACATGTCAATAAAAGATAAAGTCACTTTCCGAAATGGTACTGTGACCTCAAAAGAAGATTGGATTGAATCTTTAAAAGATCAGGATGCAGTTATTCATTTAGCGGCAGAAACAGGAACTGGTCAGTCTATGTATGAAATTGAGAGATATTGCGATGTGAATGTAAATGGTACAGCATTACTATTAGATATATTAGCGAATAGAAAACACAAAATAAAGAAATTAATTATAGCCTCATCAAGAGCAATTTATGGTGAAGGAAAATATGAATGTTCTAAGCATGGCTCTGTATATCCTATTGCTAGAAATGAGGATGATATGGATAATAATAATTTTGATTGTCGTTGCCCAATATGTGATGAAGTAGTTGAAATTTCACCTACCTCAGAAGATTCTAAAATTCACCCTACCTCCATTTACGGTATTACCAAGCAAAATCAAGAACAAATGTTTATGGTCATGGGAGCAGCGCTTAAAATTCCAGTGGTAGGATTTAGATACCAAAATGTATACGGTCCTGGTCAATCTTTAAAAAACCCTTACACCGGAATATTATCAATTTTCTCAACTTTAATGTTAAATGATAAGGATATTAATATTTTTGAGGATGGTGAAGAAAGTAGAGATTTTGTTTATATAGATGATGTTGTTCAAGCTACAATTTTAGGATTGGAAAAAGAAGAAGGAAATAATCTGGTTTTTAATGTAGGTTCTGGAGTGTCAACTACTGTAAATAATCTAACAAAAATATTGCTTAAAAAATATAATAGTAATAGTAAATGTAAAGTTTCTGGCAACTATAGAATTGGTGATATTAGACATAATTTTGCTGACATAAGTTTAGCTAAAAATAAACTGGGATATTCACCAAAATTTAGTTTTAACAAAGGGGTTGAAAATTTCACTAATTGGGTAATGCAACAAAATATTATGACATCATCTGATTATGAAAAATCAATAACTGAAATGAAAGAAAGAAATCTATTTAAATAATTATTGTTTGAACATCAAAAATAAAAACATATTATTCAAATTTACTTTACTTTCGTTGATCTTCATCAGCGGTGGTGTTCAAGTATTTAGTATTGCTTTTTCAACACTAATACCAACACTTCTTTTAATTATCTTATATATTAAAAATAAAATATTTAAGATACATAGAGCTATAATTCCGGTGATGTTTTTTTCTTTTATCTATTTACTTTATGCTGTAATTATTGCTAATGATATGGAAGATATTCAGTTTGTTTTCTTTAGATCAGTTAGATTTATTATGGCTACATTATTATTGAATTTCATTTATCTAAAGAAAATAAATTTTATTGATGAGCTACATTCAGTTCTTTATTGGATTACAATACATGGCCTTATTAATTTTGTAGTTGTTATTTTGTTTTTTCAGTATTTAACTAAAATACCTGAAACAAATACGTATTCTTTTTTATTATTTTTCGGAACTGAAAATCTCGGCCATTTATTTAGTCGTAACCAAGGAATTTTCTGGGAGCCGGGAGTTTTGCAAGTTTATCTAAATATTTTTTTATTTATAAATTTATTTCTTGCAAAAAAAGTAAATATTCGTTTGGTAACAATAATATTAATTTCTGTTTTTCTAACATTATCAACGACTGGAATAGTTGTGTCTTTTTTATTAATATCCTATTACTACTTAATTTCAATAAAGTTCAAACTTAAAAATATATTGTTAGCTATTTTATTTCTACCCTTATTTATAGGATTATTAAATTTAACGATTAACCAGGCTGAAGAAAAAATATCAGGTGAAAAAAGTGGATCATTTTTAGCTAGAAATTATGATACCCTTACTGGATTTAACCTCGCTATAAATAACCCATGGGGAATTGGTTTTAGTACCATAAAATATCAAGAAGTTGCTAGAAAAGATTTATTTAATTTAATTCCCGGACTTGAAACAGATCGGGCGAACACCAATTCAATTGCTACACTTTTTTACTCAACAGGGATTTTGTGGGGGTTTATTATTCTATATTTTATGTATAAACAGAGTTTATTTATGAAACATAAAACATTATTTTATGTTTCAATGTTTCTGTTTCTCATTACAGAACCCCTATTATATACCCCTTTCTTTATTTTAATCCTCCTTTCAGGAACGGTCCCTTCAAAAAAACAATTAAGATGTTAGAGAATAAAAAGATACTATTTATTGGATTAGATTATCATCATTATACAAGTGAAATGATTTCCGTTTTAAGAGATAATAATTTTGATGTTACCTATTATTCTCTTAAGCCCAGGAAATTGAAACATAAAATTATTCAAACCCTGCATGAAAAAACATACAATTCATTTGTTGATTCTTATCATAAGGGGATACTAGAAAAGGAAAAAGATAATTCATATGATTATGTTTTTTTTCTACAAGTTCATTTTATGAAAATGGATATTTTTTTAAAATTAAAAAAGAAACACACTAATTCAAAATTCATTTTATATAATTGGGATGCAATCAAAACACATGATTATAGTCCTTACATTAATCACTTTAACGAAGTTTACACATTTGACCCAGCTGATGCGAAAGATCTTAATGTTAATTACCTACCACTATTTTGTGTTTCCAAATTTCAGAATTTAAGAAAGATAGAACAAAATTTAAATTCCGTCTATTTTGTTGGAAATATTGTGTCAATTGAAAGGTATAGGTCAATTCAAGATTTTAAAAAGTTGTGTGCTGCAAACGATATAAGCTTTTCGTATTTTATGAAATGTAGTCCTGTTATTTTTTTAAAACTCTTATTAAATGGGTTTTTACCTTTTGATGTTCGTTTTTTTAATATTTCAAATAAAAAATTTATTCACTTAGTTAGTAATTCTAATACGGTTTTTGATTTCTCAAACCACATTCAGATGGGTCACACCATGAGATTTATAGAAAATTTATGCGCTGGTAAAAAAATTATAACTAATAGTAAAAATTCAATTAATGAGGATTATTATTCTGATAACCGGATTCTATATATTGAAAAAATAGATTCAAAAAAAATATTAGATTTTATTCGTACTCCTCTACAAAATGAAGACAAAGACTTCTCAGAATTTTATGTTCAAAATTTTCTTCAAAAACTTTTTAATTAAGATATATGGGTAACTGTTTATTAATTTTTCCGCAAAGCTTTTATTCATTCTCAAATTACATCAAAAATCACTTAACATCTATTGGTTATGATGTTGAAACAATTAATGATGAATTTCCCGACAATACACTTGGGAAAATTATGGGAACATTACAAATGTCGATTCATACTTCCATCAGTGAAAAAGTAATTACTGAAAAATATGTTAATGGTAAAACTTATGATTTAATATTAATCTTTAAAGGGAGAGGGATGTCAAAATCTTTAATTGAGAATTTTAAGTTAATTTCGCCTAAAGTAATAGCTTATAATTTTGATTCCTTTAGTTATTTTAAAAACGCAAAATCTTGGTACAAAAGTGTAAATAGTTACTACACATTCGATTACAAGGACGCTAAAGACTTCTGCTTACCAATTATTGAGCTGTTTTCGTCTTTACCGTTATCAACGAATAAGAAAGAAATTAAATATTCTGTTTCAGCAATTGTAAGGAACCATTCAAATCGTATTAAGTTTATTGATAACGTTTTAGTAGGTTTAAACGAAAAAAGTACATTCGTTTATATTTATGAAAAAAATATTGTTTCTTTTGCAGTAAATTTTTTCAAAAACCCTGTTCTGTATATTAAATATAGAAAAATGATACATTTCAAAACCCTTTCTTATGATGAATATATTAATGTTTTAAATCAATCAGATTTTACTATCGATTACGCTCATCCAAAGCAAACAGGAATTACAATTCGTTGTTTCGAAGCGTCTAGTTGTCGAACAAAAACAATAACTAACAACGCTTTTGTCTTGAATAATTCAAATTTTAATTCAACAAACACTATTGTATTTAATCAACATACTAATATGGATGATTTCAGAAATAACTATAAAAGAATTAAAAATATATTACCAAAGTTATATAATAGATCTATAGGTGATTTTATGACTGAACTACTAAAATAAATAATTATGAAAAGAGTTTTAATTTATGGATTTGGAAGAATGGGTTTAACCCATTTTGCTATACTTAACGGTTTAAATCCTGATCTGGATTTCTCGGTGATTGAGCCAAACAAAATACTAAGGAAGCTTCTGAAGAAAAACATTAATGCAAAGTTTTATTCAGACGATTCATCTTTAAACGATGCCTTTGATATTACTTTAATTACAACACCTCCGTCTATACACCTTCAACTTCTCGAAAAGAGTGTAAAGAGAGGTGATAAAAAAATATTTGTTGAGAAACCTTTTGGCGGTTATACAAATACTAAGCTGAATCATATTTCAGAATCCAATGATATCTATATAGGTTATGTGCTTCGTTTTAATCCTTGTATTCAATGGGTTAAAACGAATATAAACCCTAAGGATATTAAAACTATTCATGGGCAATATCTTAGTAACACTATTGAGAAAAAACCAACAGGTTGGCGCAACGGATCTTTTTCTGGTGTTTTAAACGAAATGGGGTCACATGTTATTGATGCAATCAAATACATAGTTGGCAATGATCAAATGGACGTTCTGAGTTCCAAAAAAGAATCTATTGTATCTGATATAGATGATATTGTTGAGGCAACATTAAAAACAAAAAGTAATATTTCTATTTCACTGTATTTTAATTGGGTCAAAAAAGAAGTAAGAAAACCCGTTTTTGGGATAGAAATAGAAATGAAAGATGGGTCCAAATATTCTATAGACCAACAGCAAGTAAATAAATATAATAGGAATGGAGATTTCATAGAAAAAGTATCGGTCACAGATCTAGCCAAATCTGTCCCATTTTATCTTAGAGGTGTTGATTTTACTGATCAAATGTTAGATTTACTTGGAGATCAGAAAATAATGGCAAGTGTAAATGACGCCTTATCGGTTAATATATTAATGGAAAAAATTTTAAATAATGAAAATAATACTAGGAGATAATCAGTTTTTTGGCATCAATCATTTCGATCTTGAAAAAGGAGCGACAACGAAGTTGAAATTTGATACAACAAAAAAGATTGAGGCGTTCATCAATGAGTCTTTAGAAATAGGTCTTGACGGTTTTATGATAAACTCTAACAAGCAAGGCTATGAAATTTTAAATGCTAGTAAGTTTGATAGTGCTAAAGAAATACATTATAGCATTCCTTATCCCCATAAGTATGCCAGTATGGTAAATGAAACTGGAATGATGAGTTTATTTGGGCATATTATCAAAAATACTTCTTTTATTAAAAACCTCCTTGGAGGTATAAAATTAGTGGCCACACAAAACCTAAAGAGTATAACACCCCTTGCCTTAAATCTAGAAGTCCCTAAAAATCTAAAAAAAGGAAGTTATATTCATATGCAAAATATCATTACTGATTTGTTAATGGGTATGGGAAGAGGAGATATACTCATTGAATTTATTAAATCTGTTATTAAAATGGGGTATAAGCCAGGGATTATTACATTAAACCCAATTATGTTCGATCAACTTTTAAAAAGTGAACAAGAAGCAAATTGGTTAAAAGATTTGGTTGTCTGTTTTAATATAAATAAAGAAGGTTTTAATGTTTTTCCCTCCTTAAACACTGTTGAAAATTTTATAGAATCTAGGCCAAAATATAAATTAATGGGAATGAGTATTTTTGCAAGTGGGGCTGCTAATATTCCCCATTCAATTGATTATATAAAGAAGCTTAAATTAGATTATGTTGTTTTTGGAAGTTCACGATTAGAGAATATAAAATCAAATTTTGAATTATTTAATAATAAAAAATGAAAAATGAAAGGAATTATTTTAGCAGGAGGAAGTGGAACAAGATTGTACCCTATTACAAAAGGGGTTTCTAAACAATTATTACCCGTCTATGACAAACCGATGATTTACTATCCGTTATCAGTGTTGATGTTAGCTGGGATTCAAGAGGTTTTAATCATATCTACTCCTGAAGATTTGCCGAATTTTGAAAAATTATTAGGTGATGGTTCTGAAATTGGCCTACAGTTGTCTTACAAAGAACAACCAAGTCCAGATGGTTTAGCACAGGCTTTTATTATTGGTGAAGAATTTATAGGAAGTGATGATGTGTGTTTGGTACTCGGAGATAATATCTTTTACGGATATGGTTTTACTGGAATGTTGCAAAATGCTATAAAAAATGTAACAAAAGGAAAATCAACTGTTTTTGGCTATTACGTAAATGATCCTGAGCGTTATGGTGTTGCTGAGTTTGATTCAGACGGAATTGTAACTTCCATAGAAGAAAAACCTGAATACCCAGCGTCGAATTACGCAGTAGTTGGCTTGTATTTTTATACAAACAATGTAGTTCAAATTGCTAAAAATGTTGCTCCTTCTCATAGGGGAGAATTGGAAATTACTTCCGTGAATCAAGAATATTTAAAACAAAAAAACTTAATGGTAGAAATACTAGGAAGGGGCTTTGCATGGTTAGATACTGGTACTCATGACTCCTTAATGGAAGCAGGTCAGTTTATTGAAACCATTGAAAAACGTCAAGGATTAAAAGTAGCTTGCTTAGAAGAAATTGCGTTTAGAATGAATTACATTGATGCAGTACAAGTAAAGAGGTTAGCGGAACCTTTGAAAAAAAATGGCTATGGTCAATATTTATTAAATATAATTAAAGAATAATGAAGTTTATACAAACAAAAATATCGGATGTAATTATTATTGAGCCCACAGTATTTGGAGATAATAGAGGGTATTTTTTAGAATCTTTTAATTTAGAGAAATTTGAAGAAAACGTATATCCTATTAAATTTGTACAAGACAATGAATCTAAATCCTCTAAAGGAGTTTTAAGAGGGTTGCATTTTCAAAAGCCACCATTTAATCAAGCGAAGTTAGTTCGTTGTATTGAAGGTAGAGTAATGGATGTTGCTGTAGACATTAGGAAAGGGTCCCCAACTTATGGTAAACACGTGGCTATTGAATTAACTGGAGAAAATAAACGGCAATTATTTGTTCCTAGAGGTTTTGCACATGGATTCTCTGTTTTGAGCGATACTGCTGTTTTTGCCTACAAAGTAGATAATAGGTATGCACCAGAATCTGATTCGGGTATTAAATATGATGATAAAGAGTTGAATATAGATTGGGGCTTAAATAAGGAAGAAGTTCAATTATCAGTGAAAGATAAAAATTTATCATTCTTTAAAGATTTAGATTCACCTTTTAAATTTTAAATATATGAATATATTAGTAACGGGATCTAATGGGCAATTGGGTTCAGAAATAAAGGATTTAGCAGCAAACTACGCTAGTTTTAGTTTCTTTTTTATGGATTTACCTGCACTGGATATTTGCAACAGTAGTCAACTAGATGTTTTTTTTAAAGATAAAAATATAAATACGGTTATCAACTGTGCTGCATACACCGCTGTAGATAAAGCAGAACAGGATGCCGATATTGCTGAAAAAGTAAATGCAACAGGTGTTTTAAACCTTGTGAATGCATTAGCAAAAGTAAATGGAAAATTAATTCATATCTCTACTGACTATGTGTTTGACGGCAATCATTTTTTACCTTATAAAGAGTCAGATCCTGTGAGTCCAATTGGAGTATATGGAGAGACCAAAAGAGCAGGGGAACTTACTGTGATTAATAGTGATATAGATTCGATTGTAATTAGAACTTCATGGTTGTATTCTTCCAATGGGAATAATTTTGTCAAAACTATGTTAAGACTCGGTAACGAGAGAGAAGAGTTGGGTGTTATTTTTGACCAAGTTGGAACACCCACCCATGCAAGAGATTTGGCAAAAACTTGTCTGGAGATTCTTGCTTATAAGAAGGAAGCTAACATAAATTCAAATGGAAACCTATATCATTACTCTAATGAAGGTGTGGCTTCTTGGTATGACTTTGCTATTTCGATTATGGAACTCGGAGGAGAAAACTGTAAAGTGAAACCAATACAAACTAAAGACTATCCTACTTTGGCGAAAAGACCTCATTATTCAGTGTTGAATAAGTCTAAAATAAAAACAGATTTTAAAATTGAAATTCCTTACTGGAGAGACTCATTGAAAGATTGTATAGAAAAAATAAAAAATTAGTTTATGAAAAATATATTAGTTACAGGTGGAGCTGGTTTTATAGGTTCTCACTTGGTAAGATTATTAGTAAATAAATATCCAGAATACCATATTATAAATATGGATATATTAACCTATGCGGGTAATTTGGATAACTTGAAAGATATTCAGAGCAAGGAGAATTATACCTTTGTCAAATGTGATATTTGTGATATTGAAAATGTAAAGCAGGTTTTTATAGATCATAAGATTGACTCCGTCATTCATTTAGCAGCAGAGTCTCATGTAGATCGTTCAATTGAAGATCCTTTCTCATTTGCTCAAACCAATGTGATGGGTACACTTAGTTTATTGCAAGCTGCAAAAGGATATTGGAAGGGAAACTTCACAAATAAATTGTTTTATCATGTCTCTACGGATGAGGTCTATGGTTCATTAGGTGAAAAAGGGTTCTTTACAGAAACGACGAGCTATGATCCTCACTCCCCATATTCTGCATCCAAAGCTTCTTCAGATCATTTTGTAAGAGCTTTTGCTGATACCTACGGATTACCTACAGTAATTTCTAATTGTTCTAATAATTACGGTTCGTATCAGTTTCCAGAAAAACTAATTCCGCTATTTATTAATAACATAGTAAATAATAAACCGCTACCTGTTTATGGAAAAGGAGAAAATGTTCGAGATTGGTTGTTTGTAAATGATCACGCAAGAGCTATTGATGTTATTTTTCATAAAGGGAAATTAGGAGACACATATAACATCGGAGGATTCAATGAATGGAAAAATATAGATTTAATCAAAGTAATGATTAAAACCGTAGATAGATTGCTCGGAAGAGAAGATGGAACCTCTGAAAAATTAATTACCTATGTAACTGATAGGGCTGGCCATGATCTTAGATATGCTATTGATTCTAATAAATTAAAAAACGAATTAGGCTGGGAGCCTTCTTTGCAATTTGAAGAGGGAATCGAAAAAACAGTTGCTTGGTATTTAGATAATAGTAAATGGTTAGAAAATATAACTTCTGGTGACTACAAAGAATATTATAAAAAAAATTATAACAATAAATGATTCAGTCCAGTAGTTGATTATTAAAGAAGTAAACTTTTTTAACTAAATTTGAATGAGAATTTAATTTTAATACACATGCCATTCGATCCAAATTCAGCAAAGAAAGCAGGAAAAAAATCCAAAAGAGGACCTGCTAAAAAAGAAGGACCTACCATCAAAGAAAAGATGGAAATTCTCTATGAAAAAGTGCTGGATGATTTGCTGGTAAACCAAGAAAAACTCACTAAAACAGAACGGGTAAAAGTTTTTGTAACCCTGTCTAATTATATCTTCCCAAAAACAAAGTCTGTACGAGACAAATTTACCCTAGAACAATTAAAAGAGAAAAGAGAAGATCACTTCAATAAAGATCCAGATCCAACCAAATAATTTTTTTGTATAACAAAAATAATGAATTGAATTATAAAGAAACCTTATTTTTTATTGCCAAATGCTTGACTGTTTCTTTGGAAGAAAAAAACAGGGATGCAATAGAGTTCATTCTTAAAACAAGCGATGTGGACTGGGATGCTGTAGTAAAAGTGAGTACAGCTCATTATGTGTTTCCAGCATTGTATTGTAATTTAAAACGTGTAGATTTCTTACACTATTTACCTCAAGAGTTGGTGAGCTACATGGAGCATATCACCAATATAAATAAAGAACGAAACAAACAAATCATTATCCAGGCACAAGAACTAAACAGCCTATTATTAGCGAATAATATTATTCCTATATTTCTAAAAGGGACAGGAAATCTATTATCAGGGATTTATGATGACATCGGCGAAAGAATGGTGGGGGATATTGATTTTATTTTCTCAAAAGAAGACTATTCAAAAGCGATTACTATTTTAAGAGAGTTTGGATATTATAAAAGAGCAACTTTCGAGTTCTCATATAGACATTACCCAAGACTTCTTAAAAAAGATAGTATTGCAGGTGTAGAAATTCATAAAGAACTTTTAATAGAAAAGTACGCTAACGAATTTAATTATAGTTTTGTGGCCAAAGATAGTCAGGTTATAAAAGGAGTTGCAGTTTTGAGTTATGCAAATAAATTAAACTTATCCATTATCGCCAATCAAATAAACGATAATGGTTTTTATTATAAAACAATGGCCTTAAGAAATGCCTATGATGTTTTTATATTGTCTAAAAAAACGAATGCAAAAGCTGCGGTAAACGCATTAGACAAATTAACCAATCCTTTGAATTGTTTTTTAGCAGCATGTTATGAAGTTTTTAATAAAGTAGATAGTTTAGAATACAACAATACAAAAAAGGTAACTTCGTATTTAAATGTTTTTAACAGTCAGTTTACCAACTGCAATAGAACAAAAAGACGACATAAATACATTAAGAGGTATCTTCTGTTAAAACATAGATTGAACATTATTTATAAATTTATCATATATAAAGAGTATCGCTTTTGGTTATTTAATAAATTGACTTCTTTAGCTTTCTATAAAAAAAGGTTAGGAATAAAAAAATAACATTACCAAATAACCCCCGCTTGTTGCATAAACAAATCTGCCAGTGCATCTTTATTTTGATGCGTCCCAATATAGCTTAGAAAAGTACTCTCTTTAGAATGCCCAGTAATATTCATTAGTAGCGGTGTTTCAATTTTCCCATAATAGTTAGATGCAAAAGAACGTCGCATAATATGTGAGGTCACAAAAGCGTATTTGGGTGCTTCAATAATTTCCTTCCTTCGAGTCTTTGGGTTGTTCTTAAACCCACTCACCAATCCATCAATTCCCGCCATTCTGCAAAGTGCTTTGATTTGTTTATTAAAAACTACTTGAGATACTTTTCTTGGAAACTCATTCTCTAATAGTTTAATAACTAGTGGATCTGCCACACCAACGGTCACAGCCTTCTTTGTTTTCTGTTGCAAGATGTCTATATACAATCCGGTGGGTGCTTTTCTAAGATTATTAGGATTCAATTTTAATAAATCTGAGACTCGCTGACCTATACACAAACCAATCAATAACCAATTATAACTATCTGTATATGCTGCTGGGATATGCTTTAATCCCTTTAATGCTTTTATCTCTGATGGATTTAAAATATGCAAAATTCGATCAGAACTTTTCTGTTTAAAAGACTCTATATAATTGGAATAGGGGTGCACTTCCAAGCCGCTTTTCTCTGCATCACGCAGAATAATCTTCAGTAATTTTAAGAGCTGTCCGCAGTAATTATCACTATACTGCTGCTCGATTTTTAGAAAACGAGTAAAAGATTCGGCGGTATATTTATCAATAGAGTTCAAATACAATTTCTCAGCCTTTTCAAATTCATAGGCTTTTACAATTCGATATAGCGATTTATAGGTCCGAATCGTATTATGTGCCAAGCCCACCGTTCCATATCCTTGAACTCTTTTTGTGGCAGAATTGGAAATAAAATGATCTAAATAGTCTAAAAATAAGACGGAATTTTCTATTTTTATGAATGTATTATGTGTCTTTATTTGTAGTTTTTTATATAAATTAACGTGCATATAACGTATGTTATTTTAATTATTTAACATGAATATAACTTGTATTTATTTATAATTTAACAAAATATGAGCTAAATTATAACAAGTTATCCTACTTAAATATACGTTATTTATTTAAAATATAAAAGTTAAATACCACATTATAAAGGAGTTATAGTGATTTATTTTTGAAAAGACTACGGACTGTAGTCTCTATTGAGGAATTAATTATTTGAAGATTATACTAATCCCCGGATAATTATATAACTTAATATACCCTTGCTTGGTGGTTAGGTCTAATTAAAACAATAAATCGCTATTTACTTGACAACCCCCACTGTAGAGTGGCAGGAATTGTTAATAATATAATTTTGAGATCAAGTAAGAATGTCCAATTTTGGATATAAAATCGATCCAGTTTTACACGGGCACAAATTTGATGATAGTGTGTAATACTGCCCCTATAGCCTTTCATTTGAGAGAGTCCGGTTACACCTGGCTTAGTTTGATGCCTTAAAGAAAATTTTTCTACTCGTTCCCGGTATAAATCATTTAATTGTATAGGATGTGGTCTTGGACCTACGATAGACATATTTCCTAAAAAGACATTTAAAAATTGAGGAAATTCATCTAAGGAGGTTCTCCTTAGAAACACACCAAATCTTGTAACTCTGGGGTCGTTTACTTTTGTCCAAGAATTGTCGGATTCATCATTTAAATGCATTGATCTAAATTTAAAACACATGAAATGAACACCGTTTTTTCCTTCTCTTAATTGCTTGTAAATGACTGGCCCACGACTTTGCAGCTTTATAATCAAAGCAAATAGTGGAAACATCCAGGAAAGGCAAAAGATAATAATTAAGCCCGAAAATACGATATCAAAGGCTGTTTTTAAAACAGTATTAAAAAAATTGTCTAGGGGGGATGTGATTAATTTATGTGTCAAAAAAAATATTTTGATTGATTTTCCTTAATTCATAACAAATTTAATCAATTCTTAACCATAAGCTAGCCCTTTTTAGGCCCATTATTATGATTTAACTCCTTGTTTTATGCTAAATTAAACATTTATATATTCTTATTAAAAGTATATTAATTATTTTTACCTAAATTTACTTTTAATCTTATACATCCATATGGTCCTACCCCCTATTCCTAAGAAAATATTTTTATTGGTTTTGATAACTTTATTTTCTTGTAGTCAATCAGACGAACTACTTCAACGTAACGAACTTGTTTATAATAATGATTTTGAGAGTGGTAATTTAGATGCTATTGATGGCGCTCAATTGATGACTTTTAACAACACTACTGTACTAGGAAATTATAATAATGATGGTTTTACGCTCAACTTAGATAACATTGGTGCTCACGATTTTATATATATTTCTTTTGATTTATATATTCACGATTCTTGGGATGGCAATTTCAATAATATTGATCCTGATCAACCAGATGCTTGGTTTATTGAATTAAGACCTGATATTGACTCATATCCTAGTATTCCTTTTAATGTTTGGGAAACTTCTTTTTCTAACAGTGTTTGTAACACAGTATTTTGCTTAAGGCAATCTTATCCTAATGTTTTCCCGTTTGAAAACCCCCCACGTAAAGGATTATCACGATTATTACCGGGCTTTTGCAGTTTGGCATCTAATGACGATGGTACTACGCTATATACAATAGAAAAAGGTTTTGAACACAGAGGCAACGCTTTAATTATACGCTTCTATGACAAACTTTACCAACCTAATGCCGTTGATGAAAGATGTGATGAGAGTTGGTCTCTTGATAATTTAAAAGTACGTGTTATCTCATTTGAATGAAAAAATATTTTTTGCGACTCATATTACCCGTTACACTTTGCTTTTGCTTTTTTCAACAGATACAAGGACAAACAATTAACCTTAATGAGAGGTTTATTCAACAAAACCTTAGAACGGCTCAGTTGCTTGGTAAATTTGATCCTTCCTTCTCATTTACATCATTACCAATTCATACGGGAAAAATAGGGGTTAAGATAGATTCTAGTCTTATTGGCAATAAAGAATATGGAACTACATTAAAAACTTTTTTTGGAAAGCACGGCTCCTTAAAAATCTTACCTGTTGATTTCTTAATGGAATACAGTAGTCACCACCCTTACAGTAGAAATAATGGGAGTATGATTCCTAGCCGAGGCTACCAACAGCTAATTAGTTTTGGTTTTTTTGCGGAATTAGGTCCATTATCCATACAATTCAAGCCTGAAGCCGTTTATGCTGAAAATAGAAATTTTGAAGGATTTCCGGATAGCCATTATTCAGTAATTTGGGCCAGAAGATATAATCTGTGGAATAGTATCGATCTCCCCGAGCGATTTGGGGAAAAGGATTACAAAAAATCTTTATTTGGACAGTCAAGCATAAGATTAAATTATCATGGTCTTTCGTTAGGTTTATCATCAGAAAATATTTGGTGGGGGCCTTCTGTAAGAAATAGTATTATGATGAGTAACCAGGCTCAGGGATTTAATCATATTACTTTTGATACCACACGACCTATAAAGACCCCTATAGGTAATTTTGAATGGCAATTGGTAACAGGGCGTTTAGAAGCTTCTGGGTTCACACCTCCTCAAATCGATCGAACACATGCTGGTACAAACTTATATGTCCCAAAAAATGATGATTGGCGTTATTACCAAGGTTTAACCTTTACGTATTCCCCTAAATGGGTTGAGGGCCTGTCACTTGGATTTATTAGATGGGTGCAATTTTATGGTGAATTTGCAGTAAAAAATCGTGATTATTTTCCCGTTTTTGATAACCTTTTAAGAAAAAATGATCGTTATGGTCTGTTTGATGGTTCTCTTGAAGGTGAAAGAGATCAGGCAGCAGGGGTTTTTGCAAGATGGTTGTGGAAGGATGCTAAAGCCGAAATTTATGCTGAATATCACATGAATGATTCCAAATATAATGTAAGAGATTTTATGCTAGATACAGATCACTCAAGAGCTTATACCATTGGTATTCGCAAAGTTTTTCAACAAAGTCCAACTAGTAAAATATATGAATTCTCATGGGAGAGAACAAGGATGCAACAAACCTCTTCTCGTTTATTAAGAAATGCTGGGTCTTGGTATCGACATGGCGGGGTTAGACATGGCTACACTAATAATGGTGAAGTAATGGGTGCGGGTATAGGCCCAGGAAGTAATTCTCAATATTTAGAATTGGCCATGATTGATAAATTTGATAAATATAGTATTGCTTTTGAAGTTATAGACCAAGACAATGATTTTTTTATTTCCGCTTTTGAAGAAGCCCAAGACTTTAGACGTTACTGGAAAGATCTTAATGTACATTTTAGTGTCCAAAAAAAGGTAAAAAATTTTTGGGGACGTATTAATGTAGTTTATTCAAGAAGCTTAAACTATCAATGGGAATTAGAGGATTTTGCTGAACCCTATTATCATCCCGGTACAGATGCTAACAACCTTCATATAAATCTCAATCTTACCTATCATTTTAATTTTAAAAAATAATTTTCAAAACCGACTCTTTTTTAACTACATTTCGTTTTAGAGGTCGGCATACTGAAAAGGCAATGTCAGAGTTACAATAACTAAAAGACTTAAAAAAAATTATTTTTCAGCAAGCCGTCTAAAAACCTCTAAGTATTGATCTGTAATGTAATCCCAATTGTATTTGTCAGTGATACCAAGGTGTGAATTTTGACGTAATTTTTTAATTTCCTTAGGATACTGATCTGCATAATTGATTTGTTGTCGAACAGCTTCCTGATTTTTCTCAAAATAAATTCCGTATAAATCGTTGTTCAACATTTCTTTGTTAAAAACGGTGTTTAAAGCCAGAATAGCACAGCCACACGCCATGGCTTTAATCATAGTTGGATTCGTTCCCCCAAACTCATGACCGTGAACATACACATAACAATGATGGTATAAAGCTGCTAAAACATGAGGATCATTAACATACCCAGTAAAAACAAGCCTCTCGTCTTTTAGCGCTTTTAACGTATCGGCATAATTATCTTTATAAAAGACATCGCCCACAACAACCATTTTTTTTGTTGAATTTGAGGCTAAAAAACCTTTAACAATAATATCAGCATTATTATCTGGAATCATACGTCCAACAACTAAATAATATTCTTTTGGAGTAATAAGCCATTGTTGAATCAATGAGGGATTATCTGATTTTCTTACTGTGGCACCATAAGCAATTACTACCGATTCTTTTTTAAATAAGTTTAGGTACACTTTACGCATCTCATCTGAATCATTTATAATTTGATCGAATAAAATTGTTGACAACCGAGCAGCTGTTTTAAAATATATGGCGCCTAAACCGTTCCATTTAGGACGTAACCACTCTAAACCATCCACGTTTATAGCCGTTCGTTTTCTAAATATTTTTGATATTAAACCATAAGGACCATTGGCTGCATTTACAGCGAAAATAACATCTACATCAGAAACAACTGCATGGCACATAGATAAAAATGAGTGTATTAATTGACTTAACGATTTTGTTTCGATAGTAGGTATATACACCAATTTTATACCGTTTACAAGAGCTGGTTTTTCTTTAAATAAGTTGCGATGGCAATAAACAGTTACTTCACAATCCCTACCCACCAAGCGCTCACTTAGTTCTTTAATTAAGGTTTCATATCCACTATAAACATATGGATAACCTCTAGAGCCAATAATGGCAATTTTTAAAGGATTTATATTGCTTTTTAATTGAATCATTTTGATGATAGAGTAATTTCGAAGATGTCTAAAATATTTTTATTGAACTGTGTGGGTGAAAAATATTTATTGATATGTTCAACTGCTTTTTCAATATTTAAAATCTTCAATTTTTCATCCTTAAGATAACCATTTATCAAATATGCCGCTTTTTTTGCATTATTGTGAGGCACCAATAAACCACAATTGCCATTGTCTAAAATTTCTACCGCACCTCCTAATTCGGTAGCCGCTAAAGGTACTTTCATTTTAATCGCTTCAAACAGTACAGTAGGCAAAGGATCTGGTGCTATTGAGGGATGAAAAAACAAATCAGATTTGGCCAAAATAGCTTCAACATCTGTTCTGTAACCTAAAAAATGTATTTTTTGATGTAAATCATTTTCACTAACTAATGTTTTCAACTCTTGTTCGTAAGGTTCATAGCCTGGAAAAGTGTCTCCAACAATTAAAAATTGATATTGATTATTTATCTTAAATAACTCTTTAGCCACTTCTATAAAGTATTTATGACCTTTATAGGGAATCAGTCTCGCTATAGATGTAACGGTTATATTTTGCCCAGTTTTTATTTTTGTATTGTCAGAGGCTTTTGTAACCGGAAAAACAATACCGTTATAAACTTTAAGAAGTTGGGATTTTTTAAGATAGGGTTGCCAGTGTTTAGAAACACTATTAGAAACCACAATAACTTTTTTTGAAAAATATCGCACAAACAAACCACTAAATATTTCGTAAGGTTTATTAGCTGTTGGTATTTCATGGATATGAGATATAGAAGGAATGCTACTTATTTTGGCTGCTAATCCACCAGAGATAATTACTGATGTACTGGTATACAATAAATCTATGTGGTGTTTATCAATATAATTTGTTATGTAATTTTTGGCCTTTTTAATTTTTAAAAATCGATTGTATAAGCCTTTTAAATTCATGTATTTTTTTCTAAAAACCCCTAAATTATATGTGCTACATGAGGCTCCTTTTTCTGTAATTACCTTATTTAGAACCCCTTCATAAGGTAAAATAACATACACTTCATATTTAGCCTTAATTAAAACATCTATTACTTGTAATACAATTCTACTGGCGCCATACATATCATTAGAGCTGTGTAATAGAAGTACTCTTTTAGCTGGTTGTTTCATTTAGTTCTTAACACTTTTTAAAATAAGTTGTTCGTAATCATCAATAAATTTTTCTCTTGAAAAGTCCTTTAACCTTTTAGATCCTTTTTCAATCAAATAAGTTCTTTCAGGTTTTGAAATTATTAATTTAGTAAGAGTTTTAAATAATACAATATAATCTCCTGCATTATAATGTTCCGCTGCACCTTGTGCAACTTCTACCATTGCGCCCGCATTAGATGTTACAACTGGAGTTTTCATTGCAAAAGCTTCCAAAACAGGAATACCAAAACCCTCTTCGATTGAGGGAAACACATATATCAGAGCCTTTTTATATAAGGAGCTTATTTCTGCATTGGACAAATAACCTGTCATCAGCACACTTTTTGACAAGTTGTTTTTTAAAATATATCTCTCCAATTCATTTAACACTTCTGCATTGCCATTAAGGATTTTTTTTCCTGCAAGTACTAATTTTAAATGTTTGTTTTTTGCATCTTCTTTTAGCAATTTAAAAGCTTTAACTAGTGTGATTAAATCTTTTCGTTTGTCAAAAGAGCCTACATGTAATAAATAATCACTGTCTATTAAACTTAAAGTTTTTAAGATGCTGTCATCATCCATTTTTGATTTTAAAAAACTTTGAAATATAACTCTAATTGAAGGAGTTTTTTTTGAAAATAATTTTTTTAACTTCCTTTTAGCATATTTACTTGTGGTTATCACTGATGTATTTCCTCGTAACCCTAAATTAATAAGTTTAATATAATATTTACGCCATAAAGCGTTGTAATTTTTAGGATAATCCCAAAATAAAGTATCGTGAATAACACACAACTTAAGAGCTCTTAACTGCCATAAAGGTGCTACAAAATCAGGACAAATGAGCACGTCTGGTTTGTGCTTTAATATTTTAAATGGTAATATAATTTGTTTCCAAAAAAAATAATACATGTGAAAACACAATCTTAATAATCTGTTTTTTGGATTTAAGAATTTATAGTTTTGATCCCATTGATTAATATCGTGTGAAAAAAGATATTCAATATTTTTATTTTTTGAATTTTTGGCTCCTAAAACTAGCTCATTAATATAGGTTCTTATCCCAGTCAATGCGGCCTGGTAATAAAATACATCAATATAAACTATAATTTTTGAAGCCAAAATTTTCTCTTTATCTTAATTAAACGAATATAGAAAAATACTTATTGGATATTTCTATTTAAGATATTTTTTAAATAATAAGTTTCTATTAATCCAATTAAAAACCAAGAAAGGAATGCCACAAAAAG
>Ga0209710_1000705_pt1 | contig 28987 bp, 22 predicted proteins | sample ArcticOcean_MG_C_5_FD_187436 | JGI IMG/M metagenome (GOLD analysis project Ga0209710, IMG submission 187436) | Marine microbial communities from western Arctic Ocean - ArcticOcean_MG_CB4_138 (SPAdes) (version 2) | ecosystem: Environmental > Aquatic > Marine > Oceanic | place: Arctic Ocean...
GTAGAATTCCCATGGTTGTAAATTAGATGAATTAGCCGCTAGCAATGAGGCGTTTAAACACTTTCTCATTATAGACTCAGGGACTTTAGTTTTTGTAAATTTCCTAACCGACCTTCGTTTTTTTATAACTTCAAAAAAATCCATATTTATTTTTTAATTTTTGGCGCTCCAATTTTATTTAACTGCTCTTCAAGTGGTTTAATATCCTGTTCAATATTTTTGAAATTATTTTTAAGCTCAAAGAATATTTTATTGGCACTTTCTAAACTTTTTTTATGCGTTTTTGTTGGGCCATATGTTGAGTTTGAACCACTACTTGCTGACCATAGATATGACCACATAGATGGGTATTCATTTTCTTCTCCAATTTCTTTACGTACTTTACTTCCCCCAAGCTTCTCTTGAAGATCTAAAATTTTAGTTCTATTATTTAATAGAGAAAAATGTAAGTTTTTATTAAGTGATGTAGCTCTTTCATATGCCTTTAGCATAACACTGATTTTAGTTTTTAAATCTTTAATGTTATTAGATAAATCATTTGCATTATCTCTTAAATTATAAATCTTATCGTTAAATTCTGATGTTATAGCAATGGGGTTACCTTTAATTGAACTCTTATTTAATTGCTCTACATTAAAAGTTGTTTTTTCTGAAATAGAAATAAATTCTCCTGCAACTTGTTTAAAAAGTTTTGCGGAATATTTTCCTGGATTTACCATGTATCCCGCTTCATCATTATTAAAATTTTCTGATGAAATTAAAGATTTTGATTCTGATGAAAGATTCCAGCTTACTCTACTAAATCCCTTTTTATTTTTTGCTTTAACCTTTCTAATTATATTATTTTCAGAATAAATGAATACCCATATTGCTGGATTAATTTCTTTTTCTTCAGTCTCTAAAATTTTCCAATCCGGAATCTCAATTATTTCATTTTCTTCTTCAGCTTTTTTTTCTTTCTTTTCTCTAATTTTCTTTTGTGAGAGAATTTCTTCGTTAAGATAATATGTGAATTCTACCCCAAATGGAGGATTTTCTGCTATGAAATAATTGTCACCCTGGGATGCTTTTTTACTTCCTCCTAATATTCTTTTTTGTTTATACCAATAGCTGTTTCTAGGTGAAAATAGTTTAGGCTTATCCTCTCTATTGTTAAATGTTCTTAATGCTGAGTAATCATCTAAAATATAGATTCCTCTTCCGAAAGTCCCTAGTACAAGATCATTTTCTCTTTTTTGTATTGCAATATCTCTAACTGATATATTTGGCATTCCCCCATTAAGTTTAATCCATTCTTTTCCTCCATTATTAGAGAAATATACTCCAAATTCAGTGCCTAAAAAAAATAAATTACTATTTATGTGATCTTGCACTATTCTCCATAGAATTGTTTTCTCCGGTAGATTATTAGACATCTTTTGCCAAGTAAAGCCTTTATTTTTACTCTTATAAATATAAGGGGCATAATCCCCAAACTTATGATTGTCAAATACTGCATATACAGTATTTTTATTATATAGATCTGCTTTAATATCATTTACAAATGCAGTTTCTGGTAGGCCAATCATTTTTTTAAAGTTAATTTTTTGCCATGTTTCTCCTCCATTTTCTGTTACTTGAATAATACCATCATCTGTGCCAGCATAAATGAGACCTTCCTGAATTGGAGATTCAGATAGAGATGTTATAGTGCTATAGTTTGACATTGCACGTACATCCCAGGCATTATTCCATTTTTGTTTTGATTCGTAAAAAGGCGTTGATAGTCTTGGAATATTATTCGTAAGATCTTCAGAAATTGTTTCCCAAGAATTGCCTCTATCATCTGATTTCCAAACTCTTTGAGAGGCAAAATATAATTTTTTAGGATTGTGAGGGCTAACTAAGATTGGTGCGTCCCAGTTAAATCTCTCTGTTTTTTCTCCAAGTTCAGGTTGGGGTTTAATATTTGTATTCTCTCCAGTTGTTCTGTCATGCCTATTTAAATTTCCTCTTTGCCATTGTGCATAAACAATATTTGGATTTTCTGGCTCAGTTGCTGGTTGGTGACCATCCCCACCAAGTACAATAAACCAGTCTGAGTTTCTAATACCATGAATATTATCAGTTCTTGATGGCGCTCCTTGTGTATTGTTATCTTGTGTTCCACCATATACATTATAAAATGGTTTACTATCATCAACAGCAATTTTATAAAATTGAGTTAACGGTAAATTATCAATAAATTTCCAATTTTTAGTATTATCAAAGCTTTCGTATAATCCTCCGTCACAACCTACTAGCAAATAATTTTTATCACTCTTTTTAAATGCTACAGCATGATTATCTACATGCTTTTCAGTTTCATTCATACGACTAAATGTCTTTCCACCATTATATGAAACTTGCATATAATTATCTGCAAGATATAATTCATCAAAATTGTGCGGAGAAGCATATAGCTCTTGATAATAATGAGGCCCTGTTCCCCCCGCTACTGCATCACTCATCTTAGTCCAGCTTGCTCCTTTGTTTGAACTTTTATATACACCACCTGTTCTTCGATCCAATTCAATTGCTGCATAAATTACATCTGGATTTTGAGGAGAAAGAACTAAACCAATTTTACCCATATTACTTATTGGTAGACCACTTTTAAGTTTAACCCAACTATCTCCTCCATTATTAGATTTATAAATTGCACTTCCTGGGCCACCACCTAAATATCCAGCTACAGTCCTATGTCTTTGCCATGTTGCGGCATATAATATATCAGAGTCTCTTGTATCAATTAATAAATCAGTTGCTCCAATCCACTCATTATCTCCAAGAGTTTGAGTCCAGGATTTCCCTCCATCTATGGATTTATAAATCCCTCTCTCTCCACCTTTACTCCATAAAGGTCCTTGAGAGGCTATCCAAATTATATTTGAATTCTTTGGATGGATTACGATTTTAGAAAGGTGCTCAGATTTTTTTAAACCCATGTTTTTCCATGTTTTGCCACCATCTTCACTTTTATAAACACCATCTCCATAAGCTACATGTCTACCTCCAACATTTTCTCCAGTGCCTACCCAAATAATATTTGGATCCTGTGGGTCTAAAGAAATACATCCAATTGAGTAACTTTTTTGACCATCAAAAATTGATTCCCATGTTGTACCTGAATTTTCTGTTTTCCACACTCCCCCAGAGCCTGCCGTTACGTACCACAAATTCTCGTTTTCTGGATGAATCACAATATCAGATATTCTTCCTGACATGAGTGCGGGTCCTATACTTCTAAACTTTAATCCAGAGTATATTGTGCTATTATCTTTTTTCTCTTGATTAGTTTTTTTCTTTTCTTCAGCAAAAATATTTGTTGAAGAAGTTGTAATACAAAGTATTAATATATAGATATATTTTAGTGATTTCATAATAAGTAAGAAGTTAATTTATATTGCTAAGATAGTAAAACCCAATTGTTGTTTTGGTTTTATGAATTGGTACATTATAATTTCTAGATATGTTGATTTGTAGATAATTATTTCTTTGTCTTAAACATTGATTATCTAATATTTATTCAGTCAACACAACAACCATCTTCTGAGCATTCACAAAATCTCAAATTATAAAAATGTAAAATAATTATAGCTGCTGCAGGAATATATATAAAGTTTTTAGGAGCTTCAAAAATTGTAAATGTATGATTCAATATAGTTATAAATAAGATAAACCATGAGGCCCAAAAAGCTATTTTTATCCAGATCAAACTTGTTTTTTTAGTGACAAAATAAATAGCTACAAATGAAATTATTAAAAATAAATAATCAATTATTTGCCACCATAATGGAGCTTCAGAGCAACAAGATGATGTACATGCCTTAGCAATAAATAAAAAAGGGGTTCCAATACAATGTATCATACATAACGAACTAGCTACTATACCAACATTATCTAACGAATATGAAATATTTTTCACAGAATTTTTTTATAAGTTTTCACAAATATATATAATAAATGCAACTGATTTGCGTAATTTTATTATTTTTGAAAAATGATATTAATTGACAAGGAAAATATTGATTTTGGGATGATCTTATCTCAACATGCTTTAAGTAAAACATCATTTAGAAAAATTTTAATTGAATTTTTCTACCGATCCAAACATTCTTTATCTGTTGAAGAGATTATTAGTAATATATCTCATCCAGTAGATAAAGTTTCTGTTTATAGAGCTTTAAATGCTTTTGAAAAAAATGGCTTGATTCATAAAGTTCCCGACAAGGCTAATTTAATTAGGTATGCTTTATGCCCAAGTGAATGTAGTTCTTCAAAACATTTGCACAATCATGCTCATTTATTATGTTCTAATTGTAATGAAACATATTGTATTAATGATTTTAAAATACCAATAGTAAATGAGTGTAAAGGTTTCGTAATCAACAATCTTAAAATTATTCTTGAAGGCAGCTGTATTGATTGTCAGCAAAGTTATTCTTAGACTATTTAATATAAATTATATGATAAAATTAAACAATATTCACAAATCTTTTAATCAAAATAAAGCTCTAGACAATCTTTGTTTAGAGGTTAAGCCAGGTGAGATCTATGGTCTTTTAGGAGCTAATGGCGCAGGGAAATCAACCACAATGAATTTACTTTTGGGATTTTTACAAGCAGATAGTGGATCTATTGAAGTATTTGATTCTCAAAATAACTTAAATAATAAAAAGGAGCAAATTGGATATATTCCTGAAAATGTCAATCTATATCCATATTTAAGTGGACTTGAAAATTTAGATTACTTCTGTAAAATTGCTAATTTAAAATATAAAACTGAAGAATTAGAGGAATTGCTGTCTGAGTGTGGCTTAGAACTTGATGCACACAATAAGTTAACTTCTGAATACTCTAAAGGTATGCGTCAGAAAGTTGGTATCGCTATTGCCTTAGCAAAAGATGCAAGTATTTATTTATTAGATGAACCAGCAAGTGGATTAGATCCTTTAGCAAGCAATGAATTATCTGAAATTTTAAAGAAGTTAGCTTCAAAAGGTGCTACAATTTTAATGGCATCTCATGATATATTTAGAGTGCGAGAAACATGTAATAAAATTGGTATTTTAAAGAAAGGTAAGTTAGTTAATGAAATTCTTTCTAAAGATGTTAGTTCCAATCAGCTTGAAGAGATTTATATAAATTTTATGAAAAATTAATTTTTAGTTTATGATAAATATTTTAGTAAATGAATGGAAGGGGTTTTTTAGAAATAAATTATTTATTTTTTTAAGTCTATTCTTTTTAATTTCACTGTGTGGAGTTACATTATTTGGAATTATTCAAAATGAAAAACAAGTTGAAACCCAAAAAATTGCTAAGGAACATATCAGAAAACAATGGGATGAAATGGAGCCGTCAAATCCTCATAGTGCTGCACATTTTGGTAGTTATGCCTTTAAATCGACTTCTATCTTAAACAGTATTGATGAAGGAATTAATTCAGTTACTGGTAATGTTCTTAGATTGGAGGGGCATAAACAAAATGATGTAGTTTTTTCAGAAGCTTCCCAATCTTTACTTATTTCGAAATTTGGAAAGTTGAAGCCTGCCTTAATTTTTCAATTTATTATTCCACTATTTTTAATCTTCTTTGCTTTTAATAGTTACACTTCAGAAAGAAGTAATGGAAGACTAAAACTATTACTTATTCAAGGGGCTAGTTTAAGAAAAATAGTTTTTTCTAAAGTTTTTAGTATTTGGGTAATTGGAATAATTTTATTAATAACATCTATTATAGTTCAGTTTATATTTAATAGCACTCAATTAAGTTCAGATACTTTGTTAAGACTTATGCTATTGTTTTCAACTTATGCTATTTACTTTTTCATTATAGTTAATCTTACTGTTTTGTTATCTGTGGTTTTTAAAAATAATACAGCAGCTTTGTCTATAACTATTTTAATATGGGTAGTTTGGACTATCTTTTTACCATCAATAATTGGTAAAACAGCTGAGGAAATTAATCCACTTCCTACACGTATTGATTTTAAAGAATCAATGGCAGACGATAGGTCAAAAGGTATTGACGGCCATAATCCTCGTGGTGATCGAAGACAGGCTTTAGAAAAAGCTACTCTTGAACAGTATAATGTAGATAAACTAGTAGATTTGCCAATTAATTTCTCCGGTATACTCATGCAAGCAGATGAAGAATATGGAAATAAAGTATGGGATAAACATTTTGGAAGTTTATATAATCAGCTCAAAGCACAAAAATATATTTATCAAATTAGTGGTGTTGTCAACCCTTTTATTTCTTTACAAAATCTAAGTATGGGATTATCTGGAACTGATATGTATCACCATTTAGATTTTTTAGCTCAAGCTGAAAAATATAGAAGAGTATTTATTAAGTCTTTAAATGATGAGTATGCATTTGGAGGATCCAAAACTGGTCAAAGAGGCTGGAAAGCAAGTAATGAGTTTTTTAGATCTGTTAAAGAGTTTCATTATAAAAATCCTACTTTCTCTTCATTTTTTTCTAAATATATAATTGACTTTTTAATCCTTTTGTTTTGGTTAGTTATACTTAGTATTCTTCTTTCTTTTTCATCACGAAAAACTTTAGACATATGAAAATGTTAAATATATTTCTTTATGAATATAAACACTTTGTAAAAAGCAAAGCTAAATTATATACTTATTTGTTTTTTTTACTAGCTTGTATTTATTCAATTTATAATGGTTTTAACTTACAGGAAAATCATCTTTCTACTATTGAAAATGTGCAACAACAGGAGGGTGAAAATATTTCGCAAGTTGTGACTTGGTTTAAAAATGGAGAAAAAGGTCCAAAAGATAGAGACTGGATTGACGTTACAGACCCATATTGGGCAATGAGGTATACTCCAACTTATATTGTGAAAAATCCATCCTTACTTTTACCTCTTGGGCTGGGACAATCAGAACAATATGGCTACTATAAAAAAGTAACTATTTGGAGTTCTACATTCGATAGTGATATCGTAGAAGAAATTTCTAATTACGAGAGATTAATAAATGGAAATATTGATTTTTCTTTTCTAATACTTTTTTTATTGCCATTACTATTAATTATTTTGACATATAATTTAAATGGATTAGAAAAGGATTTAAAATTTGATAATTTAATTGCTATACAAACTGGAAGTTCTAAAAATTGGCTTTTGTATAGATTAATTTTTTACACAATTCTTTTACTTTTTTCAGTAAATGCTTTAATATTTAGTGTTGTCTTCATAAATAATATTTTAATGATTGATATTTTAGATTTAATTCTCCTATCAAATTTATATATTTTTATTTTTGTACTTCCTTTTTATTTTATAATTATTTCAAGTTCTTCAAGCACATCAATTGCATTTAAAATGATAAGTATATGGTTGTTGTTATGTGTTCTGATTCCAGGATCAGTTCATCAATACGTAAGTTTAAAGTACCCTCCAAATTATATGACAGATTTTCTTGATGCAAATAGAAAAGATACTTATGCTGTATTTAAATTACCAAAAGAAGAATTACATCATTTACTTATGGGGATCTATCTTGATTTAGACACTACAAAACAAGGACAGGATTCATTAATAGACAGAACAATAGTTAGAAATACAATGAGCGCTGTTGTAAATCAAATCAATATTAATGCAATAAATAAAATAGAGCAACAAAACAATTCTAAAAATCAACTTATCATAAGTTCTTATTGGTTTAATCCCGTTTCATATTTTCAAAATGAATGGAACGCCTTAACATCAACAGATTATAATTCTTACAAAGATTATCGAAATGATATTCAATACGCAATAAATAACAAGCTCGAATTACTTGCTTTCGAGTGTTGGGATGAAAGGAAAGTTAGTAGCCAACTCTATGATAAATATTTGAAAAAATTAAAATCTATTAATTAATTTTTGTTAAAACTCAATTAATAATCCAATACTTGGAAGAAGGGTGCCCGAATTATTAATGATTTCATATAAGGGATAGTTATCTGGATTTCCATCAGTACCATCTACTAACTCTCCTAAATTTGAATCTATTCCATATTGAGATGGTAACTGACTTTTTGAATTTAAAATATTTTCAATATCGATATAAGCATTTAAACTCCAAGATTTAAAGAACCATTTCTTATCAATTCTAACATCAAGAACATGTGCGCCATTCAACCTTTGTGTATTTAATAAATCATAATCCAACACACCTCTTTGATTAACATCCCAAATATCTCTGTTGCTTGAATTAATTATGTCAATTGGAGTGTAAGGAGATCCGCCAGAATAACGATACTTAAAGCCTAGCTCAATGTTATTCTTAAATTTTTTACCTGCTGTCATATTTAAGATAAATCTATTGTCCCAAGAAGATGAAATAAGTTGATCATTTTTATCTTCAAACCTACTTCGATAATAGGTTGCTGATAATATACCGTAAATACTTGAACTCATTTTTTGTTGTGCTAAAAGCTCTACTCCATAACTATTCCCTTTTGATATAGATGATATATCCTCATTACCAACTACACCAAAATCTCCTCCTAAATTTGCCAGTGATATACTATCAAGTATTGAGAATGGATAATTATTATAACTCTTATAAAAAGACTCTAAAGTAATCTTACTATAGCCCGAAGGGCTGTATTCAAGACCTATTACTGCATGATCACAAGAAATATAATCAGCATCTTTGTTAAGATAATTGCCATTATTGTCAAATCCTAATATGGTGTAGGAAGGCAATTGATAAAATCGTCCAATATTACTATTAACACTTATTTTATTATTAAGATTATATGCTAATGATAACCTAGGAGATAGGTTAGGAGAATTTGTGCTTTCAGTAAAAGAATTTCCATCTATTCTTAAGCCAAATGAGCTAGTAAGTGTGTTGGTAAAGTATGTTTTACTAATCTGTGTAAATATCCCATATTTTATAAAATGTAAATCAGAATTATTAATTCCAGTAATAATATCCTCTCCAACAGTAAATTTCTGATTTGTATTATTTGTATATGTAGCATCTTCTAGGTTAGCTCCAATATTAATTGAATAATTATTTTTCTCAAAATTATATTCTAGTCGTGTTTTATTTTCAATTTCTTCAGATTTATAATCAAGAATTTTTTCTGAACTTTCATCAGCATAATCTAAATATTTTAAAGCTGTATTGTTAAGATGATTTCTACTCATCACAAAAAATAGATTTGAGTTATCAAAAAAATGTCTCCAAGTACCACCAATGGTGTAATTCCATTGCTTATTTATTACTAAATTATTTAGATTATAATTATTCAGAGAAATTTGCATGGAATCTACTTCTCCATCATTTATCTCAGAGTTAAGAGTAAAATCATCAATTGTTGCTATTCCAAGAAAGTTAAACTGATTCTTTTTATTCGGTTTAAAAGTATATTTAAACTGCATATCGTTATAAGTTGGTAAAAAAGGTAATTTTAATGCTTTGAATAAAAATTGTAAATATGATCTTCTAAGTGATAATAAGAGCGTAGATTTTTTTGATAGTGGTGTATTTAAAGTCAGCCCAGCATCGCTAGAGCCTAGAGCAAATGAACCACTTATCTCCTCTTCATTTCCTTCAATTAGTTTTAGCTCCATCACAGAACTAAGTGCATTTCCTCTGTTAGCAGGGAAGGCTCCAGTATAAAAATCCACTTCTCTAATAAAATTAACATTTAAAATGCCTATTGGACCTCCTGATGATCCTTGAGTTGTAAAATGATTGATGGTTGGTATTTCAATCCCATCTAAGAAAAATTTGTTTTCTGATGGTGATCCTCCTCTAACAATAATATCGTTTCGAAAACCTATAGATGTGGCTACCCCAGGTAAATTTGCTACTACTTTTGAGATATCTCTATTTCCTCCAGCACTTTTAGAAATTTCTGAAGCATTAATCGTTCTTAAGCTTACTGGGCTAGCTTTTGTTTTATTAAAAGTATTTCCTTTAATTTTTACTTCACTCAAAATTTCTGAATTTTCACTCAGAAAAAAATTAAGTCTAAGGTTTTTATTGGAACTTACCTTTATTTCCGATTGAATATCAGTATTAAATCCGATATAACTACATTTAAAGTTATAGGCTCCTGCTTTTAATTCTAAAATTTCATAGTTGCCATCTATATCAGATGTAGTCCCAATTGTAGTTCCTTCAATAATGATATTTGCAAAGGGTATTGGCTCGTTATTTAAAACATTAGTTATTGAACCATATACTTTAACATTTTGAGTAAAAGTAGTTTGAGAAAGTAACAAGACACTAAAAATTAGAATTAATTTTCTTATTTGCATTTTGAAGATTGTATTTTATGATTGTATTTAATGACTGTAAAATTAATAAAACTACATATATGAGTGATCTTATTATTGGTTGTTTTTACGTTCCTAATTTTGGAATTTTTTAGAGAATTTTAATTCTATGATGATGGAACGGTGGACAAGAGACAAATTCTTGAATAAACAAAAACCCACTCATTCAGTGGGTTTCTTTTTGGTGGGCCTTACGGTCCTAATTTCGAACTTTTTTAAGCCTTGAATTTTTTTTCATATATATCAATCCATTCTTTTGCAGTCATTTTGGAGCAAAGCTCACCAATGAGTTTAAAAGGAATATCTTCTAACTTTTTAAAACGAATACAGCTTTTCCCCATATCTAATTTGTATTTACAATGATTTGGATATTCATTGACAAACCAATTCATCAAAGATTCATTAGCGTAAATACCCATATGATATAATGAAATGAAATTTTTTCTTGATGAGACTCCTAAGAATGGCAAGGGAAGTTCAGGTGAACAATGATATCCCTCAGGATATATTGAGTGAGGCACTACCCATGATGGCATTCCATAATTTATTTGTTCATGAAATCCTTTTGGTAAATATTTTCTTATGACAGATACTATCTCCTCTACAGAATCCTTCTGTGGTTGTGGTAAATCAGCTATATATTTTTCTATGGACATAATCGCAAAAATAATAAAACCCACTCAAATGAGTGGGTTTATTTTTAGTGGGCCTTACGGTCCTAATTTTGATCTTTTATAAAAAATTATTAGTAATTTTATTTCATGAAAAAAATATTTACAATAATTTGTATTACCTTGACAGTAATTACAAATGCACAAAACACCTTTACTGCCAAAGTATTAGACAGTGAAAATGCAGAAGCATTAATTGGGGCTTCACTAACTCTGAAGGGAACAACAAATGGCATAAGTACAGATATAAACGGATTGGCAACCTTGACAAATATTCCTAATGGAGAACAGCTTATAAGCATTTCTTTTATTGGATATCAAGAGAAATATTTACGCCTAAAATTCCCAATTGAAAGTTCAAAAATACATAGCATTTTATTAAATCTTTCCTTTACTGAAATGGATGAAATAATTATTGAGGCTACAAGAGCAAACAGAACAATTGCTAACTTACCTACTCGAACTGAAGTTCTAACAGACGAAATAGATGAAGCGGCTAGTATGGAGCCTAGTAAAATTTCTCATTTAATCACCCATTCCACGGGTATACAAGTACAAACTACAGCAGCAGGAAGTAATGGTGCTGTAGTGAGGATTCAAGGACTAAACGGAAGATATACTCAAATGTTAAAAGATGGATTTCCTTTGTATGGAGGTTTTTCTGGTAGTTTAGATATTTTGCAAATACCGCCTTTGGATTTACGACAAGTCGAGTATATAAAAGGCTCTGCATCTACCCTTTATGGTGGAGGGGCTATTGCAGGAATCATCAACCTACTTACTAAAAAATCGAATAAAGACGAAACACTTTTACACATTAATCTTTCCCATATTGGAGCAAAGGATTTTAACGCTTTTACTTCCAAACGATTTGGAAAATGGGGTTTTACAAATTTAGCTTCTATGCACATCCATGATCCTTATGATGCAGATGAAAATGGTTTTTCTGACATAGCACAAGTTTCAAAATTTAACTTTAATCCGAAACTATTTTATAACCCTAATAAAAAAATGGAATTGTATTTCGGGGCGGGTATGACTAAGGAAAATAGAAAAGGAGGAAGCATGAGTAAAATAAGAAATGAAAACCCTGACAATCTATACTTTTTAGATGAGCAAGAAAGTAGCCGTACTACAACTCAGTTTTCTGCAAATTATAAAATAGATAACACAAAAACAATTTCTTTAAAAAACAGTATTTCTTCTTTTGATAGATACATTAATATTGATGAAGATATTTTAGGGACTTCTTCTACTACATTTGGAGGGAATCAACTGAATAGTTTTACGGAACTTAATTTGAATATTAATAAAGAAAAACAAAATATTAATATTGGATTTAATGCTCTTGCTGATAAATTTAAAGAAGATAATTTAATAAATCAACCACTAAGAAATCAAGAATTCAACACCCTTGGTTTGTATGTAAATCACCTTTGGGATGTAACGGATAAGTTTGCTTTGGAAAGTGGATTGAGAACCGATAAAGTAGAAGTCTCAACATTAGGTACAGAAAATGGAGGACAATCTTTTGTATTACCAAAAATCTCTGCTTTGTATAAAATGACACCGGAACTTTCTATCCGTCTAGGAGGTGGAATGGGATACAGAATGCCAAGCCTATTCAGTGAAGAAGCAGAGCCATACGGATACAAAAATGTACAAGCAGTTAATTTTGAAAACTTAGTTGCTGAAGAGTCATACGGAACAAACATTGATTTTAAATACCAATCAACTTTTGGTACTGACAATGTTTTACTTTCCTTAAACCAAATGTTCTTTTTTAATGTGATAGACAACCCAATTACCTTAAATGAAACTAACGCTAACAATCTAGTTTACGAGCAAACAAACGATTCTTTACTTTCTAAAGGATTTGAATCGCAAATAAAACTAACGATTGATAAATTCACTTGGTTTTTAGGTTACACCTATACAGATGCATACTTGGAAAATGGAGAAAATAAAAACGGACTTACCCTAACTCCAAAGCATAGTATAAAAGGGGATTTACTCTTTGTAGTAGATAACAAATGGCGTATTGGTTGGGATTATGATTATAAATCAGGGCAGTTTCTAAACAATGGTTATATTACTGAAAGTTTATTCACCACAGGAGTAATTGTTGAACGAACGATAGACAACTTTGTCATCTTCCTAAATGCTGAAAATTTTACAGATGTTAGGCAATCAAATTATAAATCAAGTTTAGCGGTAATAACAAGTCCTCAATTTATGGAAGTTTGGGCACCATTGGATGGATATTTCTTTAATATGGGACTTAAGATTAAATTGTAATAAATTAGTACATACAATTAGATGAAAAATATATTAGATAGTGTAGCATATATTGGTGCATTTGATAATTATATTAAGGAGAAAAAGAAATGATAAAAGAACTAAAAGATAATTACGGTCACTTATTTGAGAATGAATTATTGAACGAAATTAACCAAGTAGGAACTTTTAAAGAAGTTCCTGAGGGCTTTAAAATTATAGATATTGGTAATTATGTAAAGTCAATACCTTTATTAGTTTCTGGAGCTATTAAAATTTTACGCCAAGATAATGATGGAGATGAGCTACTTCTATATTTTATAGAAAAAGGTGATACTTGTGCAATTACCTTATCTTGTTGTTTAGGAAAAACTAAAAGTGAGATTAGAGCTATTGCAGAAACTAAAGCAAAGATCATCATGATTCCCATTAAAAAAATGGAGGAATGGTCTGGAAAATATAAAAGTTGGAGAAAGTAATCATAGCTGGTTTGAAAAATCAAAATTTGATAATATTTTAAGAACATTAAATAAACTAAAAGAATAAAAATAAATTATTCTTCATAAATCCTAAAATAATAAAACCCACTCAAATGAGTGGGTTTCTTTTTGGTGGGCCTCTCGGTCATAAGTTCGAACTTTTTTAGAAAATTATTAAGTAAGTTTGATTTGTGAAAAGAATAGTATTAGAATCAAAAATAACTTGCCCTGAATGCAATCACAAGCAAACCATAACAATGCCTACAGAATCTTGTCAATGGTTTTATGAATGTAAAGCATGTAAGAAAGTATTAACCCCAATAAATAATGATTGTTGTGTGTATTGCTCCTACGGCACAGTTCCTTGTCCACCAATTCAATTAGAATCAAATTCTTGCAGTTCAAATGATTGTTGTTGAAAATGTATTATAATATTTCTAAACGTAATATAATTTTCATTTTAATGGACTTCTCGGTCCTTTTTTCGAACTTCTTAAGAGAATTAATAAGTAAGTTTGCTTCATAAAAAATATCTCTAATAATAATAAAATCCGAGTAAACAAGAACAAAATAGATATGCAACAATCTACAAACTTGAATAAAATAGAAATTAGGGAAATTTTAGCAAAATTTGATATTCATAATATTTCATCTTTTGAATTATTAATCGGTGGCTCTCAAAATACCAACTATTTAGTAAATTCAGAAAACGGAAAATATGTGCTTTGTATTTTTGAACAGAAAACAGAAAAAAATGTAAAAGAACTAGCTCACTTATTAAAACATTTAGAAATAAATAATTTTAATACTTCCAAACTAATCTGTACTTCTGTTAGTGAATCTGTCATTATCTGGAAGAATAAGCCTATAATGATCAAAGCTTTTATTGAAGGAAAAATTAAAAAAGATTTTCCTTCTCACTTGTTAAAATTGATAGGAAAGGAGCTTGCCAAATTACACCAAATAATTGTTCCTGGATATCTTTCCAAACAACTTAATTATGGAAAGGAACAATTTTCAAATGTCAAAAAATACTCAGCTAATTCCGAATTTGATATTTGGCTAAAAAACATACTAGAATATATTTCACCTTACTTAAAATTAAATTTACCCAAATCAATTATTCATTCTGATGTTTTTTGGGATAATGTAATTATTGGTGAAGATGATAATACTGCAACTATTATAGATTTTGAAGAATCTGTAAATTATTATCGTTTGTTTGATATAGGAATGACAATAATTGGAACTTGTGGAGAAGAAAAAATCATAAATATGGAAAAAATAAAGCACCTTTTAGATGGATATCAATCAGAAGTTCAATTATTAGAGGATGAAATAAATTCCTTAAAAGCATTTACTATTTATGCTGGTGCGTCAATGACATTTTGGAGGCACCAAAACTTTAATTATATAATACCCAATGCCGAAATGTCTAATCATTATATGAAGTTGAAAGTTTTAGTTGATGATATAGTTAAACAGACTGATGATTGTTTTGTGAGATTAATAAAAAATTAATAGGAGTTCTGCTACTTTTAAAAAAAATAAGAGATTACTCAGATAATCAATTTAATTTCTCAAGTTTGAATTTGTAGTTTTTCTTAGTGGTGTAAAAAGTGTTGCAAATTTTAGTTTTAAATCTTGCTATAATCTAGTGAAAAGGGTATGGGTTGTAATCTTTACCCCGATTTTTTCTCATTTATATTTTGGCGGGCTTCTTTCAATACTACAAACTTTCAATTTATCACTGAACCCTTTATTACTTATACATTTTTTTATACCTTCTCCCTTCTCATTAATTTCGGTGTGAGTTGGCAAAGCAAGCTCTTTTGCAAACTTTGGATTGCGTGTTGGCTTTGTGCAGTTTGCAAATGTGCTTGCTTTCGGGGTTGGGTTCAAAGTTTATATTTGTATAATTCGGCTAATACTTTTTGGTGCTCCATTTCTGTTTTTAAATAATTGTTTAGTGCATTATAATAATAGGTCATCTCCATAAAATACTCAATAGTGGATATTTGCCCTATTGATAAAGATTTATCCAAAAGATCAATTTGGTTTGAAGAAGAAAAAAGTGAGTCATATTCTGCCAAGGTGATTTTAAGATTTTCGTGCTTCTCATATTTTTGCTTTAAGTCATAATAATGCTCGTTTTTATGGTCTTCCAAATTTAGGTCGTTAAAAATTAAAGATGCTTGTTCAGCTTTCACTCTGTTTTTATTTTCCCAAAGAGGAATTGTCAACCCTAAGTGTATTCCATTAAATGTTTGCCCTAATGTGGTTTGATAATGATACCCTGTTTCTAGTTTAGGTAGTGCCATTGCTTTGCTAAACTCTATTTGCTTTTGAGCTATTACGATTTCCTGGTCTAAATATTTTTTTACAGGGTCACTAGCTTCAATTTCTACTTGTAAGCTCTCGAAATCAAGAATTGATAAATTTTGAGAAAACGTAGTATCTGAAAACACAATAGACTGACCTCCATTTAGTTCTGTCAATTTCAAATTTAATTGATTGATTACAGAAACGTTCTCTTGAAACAAAGCATTGATTTCAATAAGTTGTAACTTGGCTTTATTTACATCAAAAATATTTCCTTCTCCATTGTTTAATTTTGATTGAAAGTCAGAAAGCCATTTTTCTGTATTTTTCTTTCTTTTGTTGATTTCTGTATGAAACTTGTTTCTATAAATTAGTTCAATGCAGATAATTTTGGATTCCAATAAAATATCTTGTTTAGATGAAATTAGCTGAAACTCTACTTGTTCTATTTGAGTATTAGATAGTTGTTTTTTCTTGATATAGGCTGTGGGAAAATCAAAAGCTTGCGTAACAGCAAAGTCAGTTTGATTCCCTGAACCAACCGGTGAACCATTAAGGTAGTCAAAATCTACCTTAGGGTTATAAGGAGTTAAACCCGTTTTATACTCCATTTTTTTAGCTTCCCAAAATTGCACATTTGCAATGATTGTTTTATTATTTCTCTCAATAGTTGAAAGAATAGAATCTATGGTCGATTGAGCATTTGTATTAAATACAAAACCAATTATTAGTAATAGTACGTAAATTATTTTTTTCATTTTGTTTCTGATTTTGAATTAGACAAAAAGTACACTACTGGAACAATAAAAATATTGAGTAATGTAGAAGTAAGCAATCCACCCAAAATTACTTTTGCCATTGGGCTTTGTATCTCATTTCCTGGCAAATCTCCTGCAATGGCAAGTGGAATTAATGCTAATCCTGCGGTGAGGGCAGTCATTAAAATTGGACTTAAACGGTCTTTTGAGCCTTGAATGATGGTATCGTATAGATTAATTCCTTCATCTTGCAAGGTTTTGTAGTGTGACACCAATAAAATTCCGTTTCGGGTGGCCACACCAAAAAGCGTAATAAAACCGATAATTGCAGGAATACTTAAAATGCCACTGGTAAAATAAATACTAAATACACCTCCAATAAGTGCCAAAGGCAAATTGATTAGAACTATGAAAGATGTTTTAACTGTTTTAAACTCTTGAAAAAGTATCATGAATATGATTAAAATGGAGAGTAATGAGGTCAGCATCAAAGTTCTTGAAGCTTCTTTTTCTGCCTCAAACTGTCCACCATATTCAATGTGATAGCCTTCTGGAGTTTTAATTTTTTCAGTAATGTTTTTTTGAATTTCTGTTACCACACTTTTTTGGTCACGATTAGAAACATTGGCAGAAACGACCGTTTTTCGTTTTACATTTTCACGATTGATGGTGTTTGGACCACTTGTACTCACCACATCTGCCACATAGTGCAAAGGAATTTTCTGTCCATTATCTGTATCAATATAAATGTTTCTAATAGTTTCAATTTTTGTTCTATTGATTTCGTCCAACCTTAATATTAAATCAAAAGTTTTAGCGCCCTCATATACGTCAGAAACTTTTTCGCCTGCCAAGGCAACATCTATAAATTCATTAAATGCTCCTATTGTGATACCATAATGGTTAAGTATATCCCGTTTGGGCTTAATTTGAATTTGAGGGATTTCTACTTGTTGTTCTACAGAAACATCTACTAATCCATCAATCCCTTCAATTTCTTTTTTAATTTGGGTAGAAAGTGTAAAAAGCTTATTCAGGTCATCCCCAAATATCTTTATGGCAATATTGGCACGAGTTCCAGAAAGCATATGATCTATTCTGTGTCCAATGGGTTGCCCAATAGTAATGTTAACACCAGAAATTCCTTTTAATTTCTGACGTAAATCAGTCATAAATTCTTCACGATTTCGTTCCGTCAAAACAAAAGGAGCTTCTATTTCAGAAGAGTTTACACCTTGTGCGTGTTCGTCAAGTTCTGCTCTACCTGTTCTTCTTGTAGTAACTCCAATTTCGGGTAATTCCAATAATACTTTTTCTATTTGAATTCCTATTTTGTTACTTTCATCCAAAGAAATACCAGGTTTAGTTACGGCACTTATAACCAGAGAACCTTCATTGAATTCGGGTAAAAAACTTCGTCCCAATTGGCTAAAAGCTAAAAGTGCTAATGCAAACAGGATAAAGCACCCTGCTACCATTGCTTTTTTCCAACTCATTACTTTTTTAAGCAGTTTTTCATATCCATTTTGTAAACGCTCTACTAACCAACTTTCTTTGTGTTGCTTTTCTAGCATTTTGTCATTGGTCAATAAATAACTGCACAATACAGGTGTGAGGGTAATGGAAACAATAAGTGAAGCAAATAAGGAAACAACAAATGCAATACCCAATGGTGCTAATAGTTTGCCTTCCATTCCCGAAAGGAAAAACAAGGGCAAGAACGCAACAATAATTATAAAAGTGGCATTGATAATGGAGTGTCTTATTTCATAAGAAGCATCAAAAATAACAGTCAGTTTTTTTCTCTGTTCTGCCAATGGTTTTTTAGCATTTTCTTTTAATCGTTTAAATACATTTTCAACATCAATAATGGCATCATCCACCAAATCGCCAATGGCAATTGCCATACCTCCCAAACTCATTGTATTGATTGTTAGTCCAAGCCATTTAAGCGTTAGAATAGCAACAATTAATGAAATAGGAATTGCAACTAACGAAATGGCTGTTGCTCTCCAATTCATCAGAAACAAAAACAAAATTACCACCACAAAAGCCATTCCTTCCCACAGTACTTTTTTGATATTACTAATGGAGGACTTTATAAAGTCGGCTTGACGAAATACGTGCGAATCAACATCTATATGTGCAGGAATGTTTGTTCTAATGTTTGCAATACTTGCATCTATTTTGTCGGTTAATTCTAAGGTGTTTGCGCCTGGTTGTTTTGAAATTGATAATACTACGGCAGGATTTCCGTTTTTGGAGGCATCCCCAATTTTTGGTGCGGCACCTATTTTTATTTCAGCTACATCTTCTATTCTTATAGGTTTTCCGTCAATTTTTTTCACGAAAGACCTTCCTATTTCTGATAAATCATTGGTTCTCCCGATTCCTTTTATAATGTATTCACTACCATATTCATTGATGAAACCACCTGATGAATTGCCGTTAGCTTCTTTTGCAGCTTTGAGTAATTCCATCAAGGAAACATTGTAAAATTCCATTTTGGTGGGTGAAGCTAATATTTGATATTGCTTGTACTCTCCACCTATAACTACCACTTGCGAAACGCCACCTGTGGCAAGCAATCGTGGTCTAATCGTCCAATCTGCAAGGGTTCTCAAATCCATTTTACTTGTTGAGTCTGATGATAAACTCACAAACATTATTTCGCCCATAATACTGGATTGTGGAGCCATTGTTGGATTACCCACACCAACAGGAAGTCTTTCGCCTACGGCATTTATTTTTTCGTTTACAATTTGTCGAGCTTTGAAAATATCTGTATCCCATTCAAATTCCACCCAAACAATAGAAATTCCTGCGGAAGATGAACTTCTCACACGTCTTACGTTGGTCGCTCCGTTTACCGAAGTTTCTAAGGGGAATGTTACCAATTTCTCCACCTCTTCTGGTGCCATTCCGTGTGCTTCAGTTAGCACCACAACAGTAGGAGCTGTGAGGTCTGGAAATACATCTACTTCCATTCTGGAGGCTACAAATGAGCCGAACAAAATCAATAATACAGAAGCTACTACTACGAGTAAGCGATTATTGAGTGCGAAGTTTATTATTTTATTTAGCATAATATTCTGTTTTAATGTTCGTGACCGTGTGCAGGTAATTCACCTGATGCGGTTGAAAGTTTAATTTGATAGGCCCCTATGGTTACAACTCTTTCACCTTGCAATACGCCTGAGAGAACTTGCACATTCTGACCGTCAGATGCTCCAAGTTTTACTTCTCTTTTTTCAAAACTTTCACCTCCTGTTTGCACATATACATAAAAATGACCTTGCTCCTCCATTAAAGCAGAAGTTGGAATAATTAAAGCATTTTGAATGGGAGTTGAATTCAGATAAACCTCTGCAATAGAGCCAGGTATTAAGTTCCCAATATTATCTATCTCAAATGTGATAGGAATAAATGGCGAATTTTCAGATACACTTTTCCCAAATGAAATAACTCGACCATTCAATCCTTCTGTAGAGAATACCTCATTAATCCCTACCAACTTAAAGTTGGCACTATTAACTGTGGTAAGTTTATTAAAATAGCGTTGCGATAAGTGAGCTTGTAACTGCAATTTTTGATTTTTTGAAATAACAGCTAAAGGCGTTCCTATTTCTACAAACTGACCTTCACTAATCAATATATTTGTTAAGTAACCTGAAATTGGTGCGTTTGCACTTTGTGATTGTTGTGTGTATGAATTTGAGAAACTAGATTGCTCCAATTCTTTTTTTGCCTTATCCAGTATTTCTTTGATCTCCAGTAGTTCTTTTTGACTTACTATATAGTCTTTTGCCAAATCTGATGCCCTTTGGTAATCTTTTTCTGCTTTCTCTACCGCTATCTTATTTTGAATAATAATTGAACTTAAATTATTGGTTTCTAATCTAGTTGCTTTAACTCCAAAAAGTTTATTGCCTTGATTTACTTTTGAACCTACTGACAAACTTGAGTTTGCAAAAGAAACTTTACCTGCAATTTGGCTCACGACCATCATCTCATCTCCTGGTGCAGAAATAATCTGTCCATTGGTTTTGATGATGTCAGAAAAAGTCTGTTTAATAACAGGAGCATTTGCAAATTCCACTTTCCAAGCCTGTTCTTTTAAGTAAACTATTTCATCCGAATTTGTTGATTCGGTTTGGTTTTCAAGAGCCGTATTTTCGGTAGGGTAAACAGTAACATTTTTAATTACTATTTGGTCGGTATAATCCTTCGTTTCTATGTCAAAAACCAATTTGCCGTTGCCTGCGGTGGTTGGAGTTAGTGCCAATCTAAAAATACCAGGCGAACTTGCAGTTTCTGCACTATTTCTAATGCCCTTTTCACCTATTACCAAACTAACCGTTATTTTACCTTCTGTAATCGGTAAAAAACTTTCACCTAATATAGTGAAATGGGCTGCAAACTTGGAGGTACTACCTACTACCAATGGTTTAAACTCTACAAATAATTCTGTTTTTTCAGAATATATTGTGTAAACAAGTGGTTCTAAACTACTTGCTTCGTGATTATGTTCATCAGTTTTTTTATTGGTACAACCCATAAAAAACAATAGGAACACAGCCATCATTATTGATGTTATCTTCATTTTTTATACTTTAAATTAAATTAGTTTTGGTGATTTCCGTCTTCGTGACTATGTCCATCTTCGGTGTCTTGGTTTAAAATAGTGCTGCCAGTTTCTACTTTAAATTCCTCCTGATGGTGTTCTGCACCTTGATGGTGATGGGTTGAGCCATCTTCGTGTTGGTGTGCCTTTTCGGAATCTATATGACTACCATCACTGTTATGTTGGTGTTCATTGTTGTTGTTAGTGTTGCATCCCGCAAACACAAAGGCTATAAAAGCCATTGAAATGATTGATTTTTTCATTGTTGTAATTTTAAAAATTGAATAATATAGAAATTTGCCTGTCCATTAAATGCAGAAGCAGAAACTAGCCTTTGATAGAAATCAAAAGATATTAAATAATGAAAATAGGAGGAGCTCTTAGCCCAGAAGGAAGGTTATTTTGACTATTGTAATAATCTGAAATAAAAGGCGGTGCACTTTGCCGTACATCAATTATTACCTGCTTAAAATTAAAATGTGTAACATTTAGAACTTTAAATTTTGGAATTAGCTTAACTATATTATTTGATGCAGTTTTACTGGTTAAACAAATAATTCCATCAGCTCCGTGCTGCAATCCTGCAAATATATGTTTCCAATCTTCATTTTCATCTTCTTTATCATTATCGTGCTGATGATGATCGTTGTTAGAATGAGAATGATGTGATATTTGTGAATGCTTAATATCGTGATGATGATGCACAATGATATTATGTCCGAGCATAATCGCTACGGCAATAAACATCATTAATATGGAAAAGTATTTTTTAAGCATCATTTGCTAAAATAACTATTTTTTGATCTTATTTTAAAATTTTAGCAGTTAAGTTCCTAGAACAAGATTTGTATGAATACAAATGCAATCTTATTAATCATAAAAAGATTTCTTTTTCATATCAGAAACACATAGTAATGTCCTTAGTTGGTTCTTCACTTAGAAGGATGTATGAGTTTTTTGTAAGAGAGTGATTATTCCACTATTATTTTCTTCTCTAGACTACCATCATCATACAAATAAAATAGAGGCATATTCTTTTTAATAGGAGTTTCTCTACCCAAAACATCTACGATTTTTAGTAGTTTTCTTTTTTCATTAATTGGCAATTCAGTAATAGCGGTGGGCTGTATCAGCCCAGTTGCAATTAGGTTGTTGTCCAAATACAATCCGTTAAGCGTATCTAATGTAGTGAGGAATCCTCTCATTCTGTCTTTTTGTCCAAGGGAAAACATATTCTGACAACTGTTATAACTCATGTAATTTTCCAATTGGTCAGTCATGTCTTGTGTAAAGGGTGATGGTCCCATCATATCATTGGAACATTGATTTGCGGTATTACATCCGTTAGTTGGTAGGGTTGGAGGAGTGTCGCATACCTGATCTCCAGTGGTGTCACACTCAGCACCACAAGTTGCCGAATAACTAAGGAAAGTATGATAAAGTCCTAAACAGTGTCCTAATTCATGAGTGGCGACCCTCCCATCAGAAGAGGATGTGCCAATTGTTCCCCACTCATAATGCTTGATGACTACCCCATAAGTTTCCCAAGGGCCTCCATAGGTAAAAGCAGTTCCAGGATATTGTGAATATCCAGAAGTTCCTGCCAAAATATGGCGCACTACCCAAATGTTAAAATACATATGTGGTGGCCAGTTGACTGCATATTTTACATTGTCAAAAGCAGGGTCCGAAGGTTCAGGATGTGGGTAAAGTGCTGTATCTGTTCGGGTTATTCCTGAAGTAGAATCTCCATTAGGATCCAGTTTTGCTAAGCGAAACTCTATCTTGCAATCAGCTGCAAAAGGATAAAAAATAGGATTTCCATTTATGGTGTCGGCATTTGTTCTTCTGAAATCTTCATTGATTACTCTCATTCCATCATGTACTTGTAAATCAGATATATCGCCAATCCCATTGGTATGAATAATATGCACCACAGTAGGTATAATCAGTAAAGAATCTTGGCTTTTGTTGTAGCTATTATTTGTAATGTTAGTTCTGATTTTTTGCATCAAATTTTGCTCTTTTTCAGAAGCAGGATTTGCAAGTATTTTATCAGCAGTTCCACACCAATTATTTTGAGCCAACAAAATTTGAGGAATCAAGAAAAAGAAAATAAGAATTTTTTTCATGTTGCTAATATATTAAAAACCCCACCGGCTTTGGTGGGCCTTTCGGCCCTTATTTAATTTTTTTTTAGTTCTATAAGAATAAATTTATAAAAACCAATTTATGCTATGGCCTTAGATAAGTGTTCTGGATAAATTCGTTATCGGTTAGAGTAAGTAAAAAAGTATGTAAATCATCTTTTTCATCCTGACTTAACCCTAGCGGAAGTATTAAAGAACTCTTGTTTACATGACTTTTACCTCCTGAATTATAATGTTCTATCACTTGTTTTAAAGTTTTTATACTCCCATCATGCATGTACGGAGCTGTAAGTTCTATATTCCTTAAAGTTGGGACTTTGAATAAAGCAATATCATTAGAATCTTTACTAAATCTAAATCTACCAACATCCGCATAACTTGAATACAAGCCGTTATTCTCAAAACTATAGTTTGTAAAATTAAAACCTTTATGACAGGCTGAACATTTCAGTTTATCACTGAAAAATAAATCCATTCCTTTTTTCTCTTTGGGGTTTAATTTTTCTTTTTTATTAACGTATTTGTCGTATTTACTATTTCCACTAATTAGCGTTCTTTCAAACAAGCTAATCGATCGAGTTATTACATAATAGTCAGGCGCTCTATTGTAAGCTTCCTTTGCCATTTTTACATATGATGAATCTTTCTCAAGTAGTTTGCCTATATCCACTATATTATGATTGAATTCATTTTCTTCTTGAATTGGAACTAGAACTTGCATTTCTAGAGTTGGAACTCCTCCTTCCCTTAGTAAATAAGGATGGTATGCCACATTTACTAAACTGGGAGCATTTCTTTTTCCTGGTCTATTTTTTATTCCTGGACTAAATGCTCTATTATCACTAAATGCTAATTCAGGTAAATGACAACTAGCACAACTAATAGAAGAATCTAAAGATAAAATATTATCGTAGAATAATTTCTTTCCTAAATCCCATCTAGCTTGAGTAAATTCATTTCCTTCAGGATGATTTACTACTGGAAAATGTGTTGGAATTTTTGTGATTGAATATTTCTCACCTTCTAGTTTTATAAATATCGAACAAGCACCAAGAAATACTAATAATATTAGGTAGTTTAAATTTAGTAATATCTTCTTCATTAAATATTAAAAGGGACTTGCAAATCTTGAATCATTAGTCATATCTGTGTCTGTTAATGATTTCAGAAAAGCCACTAAATCAGCTTTATCTTGAGTAGTTAATAGCAAGCCAGTTGCTCTTGTATTTTCCAGAGCGGGATCAATTGTTGATGAAAAAACTAAGCCCTCATTATAATGATTCACAACTTCCTCTAAAGTGCTAAAGCGACCATCATGCATGTACGGAGGTGTTAATTCAATATTTCTTAGAGTCGGAACTTTAAACTTGGCCCTATCTAAGGGGTTTAGAGTAACCATCATTCTTCCATCATCAAGAAAACTAACATCATCATCTAATCCATTATTCATGTAAAGATCATTTTCGAAATTGTTTCCTGAATGACAATGCACACAATCTGCACCAGATGTCTCTGGAAAAAATGGATTGTATTCTGCAAAAAATAAATCTTTCCCTCTTTGCTCAGAAAGGGTAAGCGTTAATTCTCCTCTTTCAGATTTATCATATTTACTATTCCATGATACAATAGAATTCATGAACTGTTCTAAAGCCAATGAGATTTTTAAACTATTAATATTACTATTACCAAATGCTCTTTTAAATTGATCTAAGTATTCTTGTGAACAGTTCAGTTTTGTTACCACATTTTCCAAAGTTTCGTTCATTTCTAATGAGTCTTGTATTGGAAGAATAGCCTGGTCTCTTAGTAAATTAGCTCTTCCATCCCAGAAAAATTCATTGTTATTCCAAAGCATATTAAAGGATGCCATTGCTTGCCTTCCTCCTTTTAAACCTAGAATTCCAGTTGAAAATCGTTCTGTATCTGAAAAACCATTTTCTTGAACATGACAACCTGCACAAGCCAAAGTGCCATCTCCAGATAGTTGCTTGTCATAAAATAACATCCTGCCTAATTCAACTCCCTGATTAGTTAGTAGATTGTCCTCAGGAATAGAAGGTGTTGGTAATGTTCCATGCTGTAAGTAATAAGGAGTGTTATCATACAATACTGGTGGAACATATTCAGTAATTTCTTCATCTTTTTTACAAGCTTGAAAAACTAAAGAAATTGCAATTAGTAAAAATATATTTTTGAAAATACGATTAAAATTGAATAAAGAAAATGACATGGATTAATCTGTTACAATTAATTTTTCTGTGTTTGTTACCTCTCCCTTAATTGATTTTAAGTTAACAAAGTATACCCCTTTTTCCAATCCATTAAAAATAAATTGATTTGAGTTGTCTAGTTTTTGAATAGCAATTACTCTTCCACTTAAATCCACAATCTCAATAGTTGATTTAGTTAACTTTCCATCATATTTAAAGGTGAGGGCTTCTCCATTTCGCTTAGGGTTTGGATAGATTTCAAAATTATTATGATCATTAGCAATTTCATCAAAAGCAACAGTAGATCCTGTTGCAGTAAAAACATTATCTCTAAAGTTTTCTAACATTTTTTTTGCCTCATTTATCTCACCATGTGAAACAGTACCTGAAGCTACACTAATATTTTTAATTGCTTGCTCATAATCTGCATTTAGCTCAATTGTTAATCCATTTGCATCACTCGTTCCAGCCGTTAAGATGGTTTGATTAAAATAGTTTACATCTCCTAATCCATGTAATTCAAATACTTGATTTGGGGTAGTTAATCCAGCCATACCTTCCATTGCAACAAATCTATATCCTGCACTCCAACCCCAATGCATTGAAGGAGATTTAGGAGACAAAGGGCTTGATGAGGAGAGTAAAGAAGGGTCATTATGATTTTCAGGTGTTTCTACTCCAATACTAAAAGAAATACTTTCTATTGTTGTAATGTTATAATTTCCTAAAAATTCATTTACTGGGGTAGAAGCATTTGCTAATATCCAAGTATTGGAAACATTCGTTACTGTACCTCCATCATGGCTAATATTTATAGAGGAAATATAATATTCCATTCTATTGATATTAAAATTATCAGAAAGATTATTTGAAACTGTTGTGTTAAATGCAAATGGTGAAGTTCCAAGTAAATGATTGATTTTGAGATATATATCAGATTGACTATATGCAGATAAAGAGAATGCTAGTGCGAATAAAATTGTATATATATTTTTCATAATAATTGAGTTTTAAAATTATTTATCAAATATATTATAAAAAAATTAAAAATTTCTTAAATTTAAAGGTTTTAAATTAACAAAAAAATAAAATTTACAAAAGGGGTTACTGCTGTGGAATTGGATGTGAAAAGTCAAATGTTAACTGTTACTTTTAAAACAAAAAAGAACTCAGTAGAAAATATTAGAACCATTATATCAAATATTGGTTATGATGCTGATAAAGTAAAAGCGAAAAAATCAGCACATGATAATTTACCGGGTTGTTGTCAAAATCCTGATTTTGTAACGCCAAAAGAACAATCTCATGAAGGACATGATCACGATTAACAATAAAGATGAATAAAAAAACATGAAATTATGACACACACATATCATGTAACAGGAATGACTTGTGGAAGCTGTGAAGTCAAAGTAAAATCGGCTCTGCTCTTCGTAAAAAATGTAACTTCTGTAGAAGTTTCAAAAGATAATAACGCTGCAATCATTACAATGGACAAACATATTGCTTTGCCTGAATTACAAAGTACTTTAGAGGAAAAATATCAAATCTCTGCTGCTAATCAGAATGAAACAATTGAACATACTAAACCTTGGTTTGTAACATACAAACCCGTTTTGCTAATCTTTGCGTACATTTTTTCTGCAACTGCTATTGTTGAACTCACCGCTGAAAGCATTGATATTTCAAGATGGATGCGCCATTTTATGGCAGGTTTCTTTTTAACTTTTTCATTTTTTAAGATGTTAAACCTTAAGGGATTTAAGGACAGTTACTTAATGTACGACATTATTGCACGAAGATTTCCTGCTTGGGGCTATGTCTATGCTTTCACTGAATTAACATTGGGAATTGCATTTCTAATAAATTTCAACCCAATTATAACCAACAGCGTAACTTTTGTTTTGATGACCGTAAGTATTATCGGTGTTTTAAAAATCATATTGAATAAAAAAACGATTAAATGTGCTTGTTTGGGAGATGTTTTCAACTTACCAATGAGTACCGTTACCATTATAGAAGACGGACTAATGATTCTTATGAGTCTCGGAATGCTGTTTATGGCATTGAATTAAAAAAGCTAGCAGCCAACGCACACGAAATAGAATCTCATTGAAATTATTTTATCAAATATAGTAGAATTTTATGAAAAACAAAACGTAAATATTAATCCTATTTTTAATGTTATTGTTCATTCTGGCCAGTCCACTAGATTTGAGTGATTACATCTGTGAAAACGTATCAGTTATTTTATGTAGTTTTATAAAAAACTTATTACTATGAAACCTTTTCTGTTTTGCCTGTTATTACCCATTTTTTCCTATGCACAATTTTTAAGTCCTAGTACTCCGTATATCCTTAGTAGTGGTTCTGCTGAAGGTTATGAAAGACCAAGAGTTGTAATAACGGCTAATAATAGCCCTTTTGTTATTTGGTCAAAACCTTCTACACCTAAAGCAATTAAAGCAAGAAAATGGAATGGTACAGGTTTTGATAGTGCTTTTAATTTGGTAAGTGCGGATTTAATGCCTACTGGTTTTATAGGTCCAGAAATTGCTGCTAAGGGTGATACTGTTTATCTTATTTTTGAATCTTTATTACATAGTAATCATATTATTTATTTAAAGCGTTCTTTTGATGGAGGATTTACTTTTTCCGATACAATTAGAGTCTCTGGAAATTCTAATACTAATTACTTTTTTATGCCAAATGTTGCAGTTAAAGAAGATGGTAATCCTGTAATATCTTATATGCTATCTGATTCTACTGGTTATAAGCAAATAGTAAGAGTCTCTTCCAATTTTGGAAACACATTTAGTTCAGAAGCTGATGCTAGTGCTTTAGCTCCAGGAGAGCCTTGTGATTGTTGCCAGTCAACATTGGTTACTAATGGGGATAATGTGTATTTGTTGTTTAGAAATGATGATAATAATGTAAGAAATTCTTATATCGCTCAATCAACTGATGAGGGCTTAACTTTTACTGCTACTCAGGATTTAGATGATATAAATTGGGTGTTAAATTCTTGCCCTACTTCCTCACCTGTTGGCGCGGTACTTGGTGATAGTATTATGGTTGTAAGGCGTAATGGAGGTTCGGGTGTCAATGAGTTGTATAAGTCTAATGTTAATAAAGATGATTTGCAAAAATCTTATTTCACACAAC
>Ga0209710_1000712_pt1 | contig 28755 bp, 40 predicted proteins | sample ArcticOcean_MG_C_5_FD_187436 | JGI IMG/M metagenome (GOLD analysis project Ga0209710, IMG submission 187436) | Marine microbial communities from western Arctic Ocean - ArcticOcean_MG_CB4_138 (SPAdes) (version 2) | ecosystem: Environmental > Aquatic > Marine > Oceanic | place: Arctic Ocean...
TAATAATTCAATTATGTCATTAGATAATGGAGACCAAGCAGTTGTAAATGAGTATGTACCATCTTCCATTTCGTTGTCATAACATCCCCATTTTGTACCAAGATGAAATATTGACCAATCGTACCAATTGTCATATTGATATTTGCTTTTTAAATCATCAGACATTTCTTGAGTTAGATAGCGTGACCAATGGTCTTCAGCTTTACTCTCTTGATGTTTATCGTACTCTTCTTGAGTTACGATTCTTGCTGGAGATGTTGTGTTGTTCAATTCTTTAGGCATTGGCATTAAATATCCAGCAATACCTCTATCGCCCTTAATCATTTTTTTAAGGGTTTCTACTCCTTCATCTGTTGAAGGAGTGATGTGGCAATAAACGTGGTTAGGCATAATTTTCTGATTTTAAGTTAATAATTAATTTATGATTAGCTATGTATTGGCTTCTATCGTTTTCAGTTTGAAAATACTGATACGAGGAACTACTTAAGTAATAGACATAGAACATTACTTGCTTTCCGAGTTTGGAAAAGATTATTTCTCTTCCTAATTTGATTTCATTCATATAAATTATAGTTTGGTTTATACCTAGAAAACCCCACTACGTTTTATAGTAGTGAGGTAAACTAGGACTTAACAACAATTATTTATTTTTATTTACTATTAAAGCATATGTCTGAAGGTTTTGTTGCTACTATTAGTTTTGAATATATATCTTCCATGATAGCTTTCTGTTTATCTGCTTCCATGCTTATATCATCTCTCATGTCGTATAGCAAATAAGATTCTACTGATATTGTTAATAATTCTAATTCTTTTCTATTTAATGATAGTTCCGTTGATATTTTCATATGTATAAATTTTTAGGGTTATGATTCTTATTGTCTTGATATTCTAGGATAGCGTAGACATCTCCTTTGTTTTCGTATGCAAACTTCATTGCATCTTTTTTAGTTTCAAAGTCATAGTCATTTTCTATGTAATCTCCACTATCTGTGTACTCTCGTAACTCTACTATATAATTTGGCATTTTATTTATTTTAATTAATTATAATTCTAGTTCTGACTCGTTAGCGTGTTCTATCCAATCTGTATCATCATATTCAGATAAAAAAGGTTCTTCTAAATATCGTGGAAAGCCACTATTTAAATAATACTCTTTTACTTGCTTGACATTGTAGCCATTATGTGTTTCTGATTGTTCACAAAAGGTGTGAATCAAATCTAGCAGTTCCTCTGCTGACTCTATAAACTCACTACACAAATCCTTTGGTATCTTACTTCTTTCGTGATTACCTTTAAGACCTTGTGTACCAGTCTGACTTCCTCTTGGTGCTGAAACGTGACATGGGTCTCCATTCTTACACATAGCTTTTGGATTCCAATGTGTGTCATTTGTCCATATGTCAGTTGGTTTCATTCTTGTATCTCCATACTGACAATAAGTTATAGTCTCTCTTCTGTGCTTGAATTTTGTCCAATGAGGTGCTTTACGCATTTTACCTCTTGGGTTTTCTACATACCATATAAGACTAGGGTTTTTCTCTAAATAAAATTGTATAATTTCTAAAGTTTTCTCTAGGATCTTCAATCCTACTAAATCTTTATTTCTAGGTTTAAACTCGTGTCCACTTACCCATTTTTTACCTATACAAGCTACTGAAAAGTCTGTACAAGGTGGTGATGCCCAGATAACATCTGGAACGTAGAATTCATCTAAGTCTCCTACTTGCATTTCATTTAATCTGTAGTCCCAATCTAAGATGTCTCCTACCCAATTAGTATTTGGGAAAGGCACATTGTCAACTGAGAATACAGAATGGTCACGTTGTTCAGCTACTTTGCCGATACTACGTGAGCCACTAAATAATTCTAGTATTTTCATAATATATTTACGTTTTGATTAGTACCCAAAAATCCCCAATGCATTTACGCATTGAGGCATTGGGAATCAAACAATTCTTTATAGCTTATAGTGTGGGGATTGTATCATAATCTTCTATGGTAGTGAATAACGCACCACCATCATTACCTTCATCATCTCTTGAAGAATACATCCAAAACTGCTCTCCATTTGGCTTTGACATTAACATACACAATGGAGATTTGTGCCACCCCATAGTATCTGTTTCTTTTTCTGACATATATTGTACTTTTAATATTTGACATCCTACTAAGTTATCCTTAGCTAGTTCAGTCCATTTTGTTTCAATCTTATTCATAATAATTGTTGTTAGTTAGTACCTAGAAAACCCCACTACGTTTGATGGTAGTGAGGTTATTTGTTTAATGAAATATGTGCATCATCATTATAAAGAAGCTGAACATAATAGTGAGGAATATAAGCCACGTAAAGGTCTCTAATGGATTCTTATATACTTGCTTTATCATATCTATGTGAAACTTTATAAACTCTTTCATAGAGGGCAATTTCTGTCATATTCTAAATCTTTTGAGATTTCAAGTTCTATCTCTTCAATCATATGCTCTAGCAGTTCTGTAACACAATCTCCATTTAGTTTCATTGAATCAACTTCTACTGACTCTGCAAATGATGGTGTATCATAATCTCCTTCTTGCTTTGGTATCACAGAATAATACACATCTACAATGTTATTTGGAGTCAATTCATATTTCCACACATTGGGTTTCTTTTGCACAATATTCATACATTCTGTAAGGTAACTATCTAATGTTCTTTTCATAATTTTCGTTTTGATTAAGACTAGCATCTCTGCTAGTTTCGGATATTAAATCCTCATCAGTTAATCTACATCATCTCCCATATATCTTTGAGTAAAATCCCAAGAAAGTTCTTTTACCTTACTATCAAGTCTTTTTAACTTGGTTTCACATATCTTATATTCATTCTTCCATTTCTCACTTTCTTCTTTATAGTAATCTCTAGATAGTTTCATATCCTCATAGATTTCTAGTATATCTGCAACCACATACTTAATAATGTTATCTGAAGGTTTACCTTCTGTTTTAGCTATTCTTCTATTAAGTGCTTGTTGTTCTAGAATTGTTTTTCTTGATTTATCTTCCATAGTTATTTATTTTTATAATTAATAGTTGTACCATACTCATTAGTTTGAAAATAACATTCTCCGTAGTAAAACTCCTTGACAAAATAATCATATAGTTTTTTAATACTATCTATTCTGTTGCGATATTGAGCATCTTGTGTTCTGTAATATATTTTTACTGGTAAAGGTGTTGTAATCTCTCTTATAACATTACCATCTGCATACCACTCTCTAAATTGGGTATAATAAGCTTTGCCTATTATATCTTGGTCTATCTCGTTAAATTCTGTGTTCATAATTTATGTATTGATTAGGACTATGCTAGTTGCCTAACATAGTTTCGGATATTGAATCCATCATCAGCTAATCTTCTTCTTCTTCCTCTTCTATTTCTACCTCAAAGTATTCACATAGATTCTCTCTATGCACTTCATCATCAATCCATTGGTCTTCTAGTTCCTCAAGGATTTCTTGGTCAAGATGTAAGATAGCATCTACCTCTATATTGAAATTGTAATTCTCTCCACTTAAGAATTCCCATAACGCTTCATGTAAATCGTAGTCTTCTAGATATACATTCTCTGCAAGATTTAGTCTGTCAGTGTCTTTTAAAATATATAAAGTGTTACCACACGCTGAATCTTCTGAGTGACAATAGTAGTCAGCAGTTGCTGACCAATTGTCTTGGATTTTTACGTTTGCATACTCATGTAAGAACTCTTTAAGAGTTATAGTTGCAAACTGAGTTGTTGTAATTTTATTCATAATTGATAGTATTTTATTTGATTAAGACTAGTATCTCTACTAGTTTCGCATATTAAATGCTCTTCAGTTAATCTTGAATTCCCCCAGTGAATTTACTGATGTCAATCCATCTTTCATACTTAAGTAATACCCTTTATCTATTAGGTTATTCATTACAGATGCACAACAATCTATAATGTCTATTGTAAATTCTGTCGACCCTAGATTACCAACATAACCATTATTTGGTTTATTGATTAGTATTTTAGTAGAGTGATTAATTGATAAGATGGTAATTGCTTTTAAAAATTGTGATTCTTTCATGATATATAATTTAGTTATTAAGTTAAGATGCCTCTCGGCATTTCGTCCTTATGGACTCATCAGTTAACTAACTTACCACTCGTTTTTAAAGTAGGTTGTACAATATGCATGACCATATCCCTCACCAACTTGACAATTCATATTTGCAGTCATCTCTTTGCAAAACTTTGCATATGTCATACCTTTTAGACTATTCTCTACTCCAGATTCTGCATAATTCCTTGCACATTCAAATGCTAACTTCTTGTTTGTGAATACTCCAAGTATCCCATCTTCACTACCTTGTACTACGATTAATTTACTCATAATTGTGTGTGTTATTATTTAGTTATTAAGTGACTATCACTCTGTGATCAAATTATGTCTCTACTCTAGTAGAGGGGCATAAAAAGTGATAGTTTCGTAGGTGTTTAGACCTTTACTCATCAGACTTAACTTTGTAATAATACTACATCATATTCTGATGCGATATCTTTGATTGCTATTAGCAATGCTACGTGTGGATTCTCCATTTTAGTGTGGTTTTATTTGTTATTAAGTTACTATCCGAGTGATTTATATTGACTTTCCCCCTCTTGTGTTTAATGTCATATAGCTAAACAATTTGTTTAGGTAACGTGGGCTAAGGTGCTGACAACCAGTTTGTTATCAATGTAAATCAGTATGTTTGGGAACGGGTATACCTCTCGGTATGATGTAAAAGTACACATAATTTATAAGATGACAATAACTTTATTAAACTATCTTCATAACTATATATAACCTGGTATCGTATTATCGCTGAGAAGCGATACAATGATACATAGCAGTAAACATTCTCTCTCTCAAGGATTTAAGGTAGTATACTACACTAGCTAACGTTTAAGCTTATGATGTACCGAACAGGGGTTATCCCTTCGGTCTTGATGTGGTCATCACCTTGCTAGCTAGCAGTACGTTAGGGAGGGGCAGGTAGGTATACCTAATACATAGACATATGTATACCCATCCTATAATAAAAAGTCGGAACATTTGCAGAAGTTTTTTTGAAATAAGTTATACAACACTATATATATATGACTTTCTTATAGGGGTGCATGCGTGTAGGATGGCACATAACCCTCAGGTTCATAGTATGTGAAATTTTTTTATTACCTTTACAAAAAAAATAATAGCCATGCACGGATTAACAGTAAAAGAAGGAAGACTAATAAATGACAGACGTCCATCTGAATCAGGAATAGCTCAACTGTGTCGTATTAAAAACTCAATAAGAAACGAGAAGAAGATCAACCAGGTGGCTGAGGGAATGGAAAGAGCTGAGTATAAAAAGAATTATATCGGTAAAATATTCTAAAGATAGTTTTGTGTGTTTTGATTTGTAGTGAAAAAAGAGTATCAAATGTTGGTACTCTTTTTTTTATGTTGGTTTTATGTTGATTTTATGTTGATTTTAAATTAAAATATTATACTTAACTTATTGATTATTATACTATTAACTATTTACTATGTTGAAATGTTAATAATAGAAGGGGAAATTTACCAGTAAAAAAAAATAAAAAGTAAATAATTTTACATAGTGTAGTTTTGGCCAAAAAAAAACGACATTTTAACATAAAGTGTCATATATTTATTATATTTGTCACTAATCTAATACACTTTAAATGCAAACAGAATCAGGCTATATACCTAAGAATCTTGAGTTTAGCGACGCAGGAAGACAAAAATTAATTAACGGAATTACCGCAATTTCGAAAGCTGTAAAATCAACATTAGGGCCGAGAGGTCGTACAGTTCTTATAGAATCCCCAACACACACTAACGGAATCACAGTGACTAAGGACGGAGTAACCGTAGCCAGGTCAGTTGCTTTGTTAGATCCAGCAGAAAATCTTGCTATACAGATGATGCAAGAAGCTGCTAATAGAACTGCAACCTCAGCAGGAGATGGAACTACAACAGCTATAGTATTAACTGAAGCTTTAGTTTTAGCAGGTCAAAAGTACATAAAGAAAGAAACCAATGTAACTGAAGTTATCAAGCATATAAATGATTTGACGGATAAGTTAATTGTAGTGTTAAAGAAAAATAGCAAGAAGGTTACACCGTCTAGACTAAAAGATGTTGCAGCTATATCTGCTAACAACGATAAGAACTTAGGGGGAATAATAGCTGAAGCATATAGACAGGTAGGAACCGATGGTATTGTTACTGTAGAGAAATCTATGAATGCTGATACTTATTCAGAAGTAACAAATGGTATTAAAGTAGAAAGAGGATATACATCTCCTTTGTTTATTAATAACCAAAAGAAAGACGAGTGTATTTTAGAGGATGTTAAGATCCTATGTTGTGATCAGGAGATAAGTAACATACTACAAATTGAAAATATACTTAAACCAATTATACAGAAAGGTGAAAAGCTTTTGATTATAGGGGAATGTAATTCTAATGTAGTTAATACTCTTGCCGCTAATGTTGTTCGTAATGGATTAAAGTTCTGTAACATTACACCACCATCATTTGGATATAAGACTCACGAGCTTATGCAAGACATAGCTTTGTCTGTAGGAGCAAAATACTATTCTGAAAAGACTGGTGATGATTTAAGCTTAATAACCGCAGATGATTTAGGTCATGCAGATAAAATTATAATAGGAAAAGAAAGTTCTGTCTTAATTAAGAACACAGAGTTAAGTGAAGAGATAGGTGATAGAATCAAACAGCTAAGAGTTCAGCAGGAAAATACTAAACATTTAGGTGAAAGAAAGTTTATCAATGAAAGAATAGCTAGTCTTGCAGGTTCTATAGGTGCGATATATGTAGGAGGTAATAGTGATGTAGAGCAAAAAGAAAAATTTGACCGAGTTGATGACTCGGTATGTGCAGTACGTTCAGCATTACAAGAAGGCATTGTTGCTGGTGGAGGAATAGCTTTGTATAGATTAGCACTTAAGTTTAAGTGGATGTTATCAAGCGCAGGGTTAGAACATAACTCACGTGTTGCTTTAGAAATTATATTAGAAGCTTTAGAGTCTCCATTAAAACAAATTTTAATTAATGCAGGTTTTGATTATGTTGAGATATTAGAAACTTTATATGACATGAAAGATAACGAAGGGTATGATGTTAAGAACGAAGTTTATGGAGACATGTATAAGATGGGAGTTATAGATCCTTTGAAAGTAACTAAGAACGCATTAATCAATGCTGTATCTGTGGCTACAACTATTCTAAGTACAAATGCTATTATTACACATAAAAGATTAGGAGAAAACTAAAACAATAATTATGCAGCCAATAGGAAAATATATAGCAGTAAAACCGATAGAGGAGGAAATAAAAACTAAGTCTGGTTTATTATTGTCAGCACAAGATGCTGATGATTTTAGATATAAGAAAGGTAAAGTAATAAAGCCTGGTAGCGATGTAACAGTAATTAAAGCTGATGATGTAATCTATTACGATAAAAGTGCAGGACATTCTATGCTAGTCAACAATGAGTCTATGACCATTATTGAAGAGCGTAACGTGGTAATAGTGTTATAAATTAAATTCTTATCTTTGTCTTATGGCAGTGAAAAAAAAGAAAACAAAAGTTTATAGAAGCACAACAACTAGAAGGTCTAGGTCAAAACCTACGACAAGTACAGTTTTAAAAGACAAGAGAACACCTGCTGAAAAGAAAAAAGCAGCTACAATACTAGCAGCTAAGACTAGAGTTAAAGATAATACGGTTGTAAAAACAAGAACAAGAAACGGAAAACTCTCACAACAGTTTAGGTCTAAGTCAGATCTAAATAGTAAATCCGAAAGATCAAAATCTTCTTCTACTACCAACACCAGAAAAGGAAAACAAACATTTAGAAGTGCATCTGTTACTCAAAATAAAGAAACTGGAGAACAGTTTGCTACAAGAAACCGTACTAATAAAAGAGGAAGAACCAGAACTACTTTTGTTACAGGCCCTAAAGCTTTTAAGAAATATAGTAAATGGGAAAAGAAAGATAATAAAAAAGCTGCAAGACAAGCTAAGCGTGGTAAATTAAAATAGTTGTTTTCTTTCTTCGTTAATTTTAATTATTGATTGGCGATACACTTTATCCATAAACGAAGCATCTTTCCTAAATAAAGGATTAGTTCTATGGTCTTCTCCTATCTCCTCACCATTTAATTTCCTATAAATAAGATTAACTAATCGTTTAGCTTTATACGTTAGTTCGTATAAAGTCGTTTCCTTACCTCTTTTCTTTCTCCACACATGTATCCATTGATTTTTTAATAATTGATCAAAACGATTAACATCCCACGACATTAACTCTTCATACTCTTTAAATTTTGTTTTATTAAAAATGTCTTCGCTATATAAAAAGAGAAGCATATCTATATCAGGCGTTCCTATTTTGTACTTGGCTTTAACCCAGTACCTTATAACTCTCCAGTACTTTAAGTAGTCGTGAGAAGGAGTAAATTTGTCTTTGTTTATTTGTCCCAAAATGATTTAATTAAATTCTTATCTTTGTAAATATAATTAATAAATTTAAAACTATGCCACAAGGTAAAGGAACATACGGATCTAAAGTAGGAAGACCAAAGAAAAAAGGTAATCCTAAGAATAAAAATATTATGGATACTCCTATGAGAAAAATCCCAGGAGCCTTAATGAAAAAAGCAAAACAAAAAGTAAAAAATGTTTTAAAGAACACTCCTAAACAAAATATAAGGAAAGCTATTCTTGGAGATGCTAACCCAAATGTAAAGGGTGCTTTAAAAATGAGAACAGCTTATAAAAACATGAAAGCAAAAACAGCACTAAAAAAAGGAGCAAGAGCAGGAGCAAGAGCAGCAGCAAGGGGAGCAATGGCAGGAGTAGGAGCAGGAGCATCAATAGGACGAGCAGCAGGAAAACTTAAAAAATCTAAAAAAGTGAGGGCAGGGATAATGCCTAAGTCACCAAAAAAGAAACCTACTTTAGTTCAAAGAAACAAAGCAAAAAGAAATAATCAAAAAAAATTCCTAAAAAAATAATGGCTATTAAAAAAAAAGTACAAGTTACCTCTACAACTGCAGTTAAAAGAAGAAGAAAAAGAAAAGGAGAAACTGTAGGAAGAGTAAAAAAAGCTACTACTACAAGATCTGATGGAACTAAATCTGTTACTAAAACTAATAGAAGAGGCACGACTACAAGAACAAAAGACTATGGTGCTGGTAAATCAAAACCAAAAAAGGTAACGGTAAATAAGAAAGCGACTAGCATGCGTTATGCTTCTACAAAAGAAAAAACTTATAAAAAAGGCGTTAAAGGAGCTACTATAACAAAAGATAAAGGTACTAGATATGAGAGAACAACAACTCGTAAAGATAGAATAAAAAATACTAAAAGAGCAATCGGTAGAGGCGTGAAGAATGTTGCAGGAACAGCAGCAGTTACAGCAGCGATGTTATCTCCAGCAGGAACTATGCTTACAAAAGGAGCTTTAGCAGCAGGTGCAGGTTTGGTTGGTGCAGGTGGCGTACGATATGCAAAAAATACTGCAAAAGACATTGGAAGACGAGCTAAAAATGTTGGTAGTAAAATTAAAAAAGCAATTACAAAAAAAGTTAGCAAAGTTAAAGCTAACAGGAAAAAACCCAACAGAAAAAGAATATAAAAAATTCTTATCTTTGGGCTGTAATAATAATTAAAAAAACAATATTATGAAAAATGCAGGAATGGGCGGTCAAGGATACAATTCAAGAATGGATGAATCTTTAGGAGCTAGAAACGGAAAAAAATCTCAGTCTATGAAATCTCGTAGAAATGAAAGTAAAGGAATGTCTAAAGCAATGGGCAATCGTTCTTTTAGTGCGGTTAAGTCTATGGACTATCAACCATTATCTACTTGGAAAACTCATCATCATTTAAGCTAGTTTAATGAGCTTTAAAAGTGTACAAGCAAAAATAGCAAAAAAAGGAGGTTACTCTAAGAAAGCAGCAGGAGCTATATTAGCTTCAGCTTCTAGAAAAGCCTCACCAAGTGCTAAGCGTAAAAACCCTAAATTAAAAAAAGTTAAGGTTAGAACACGACCACAACCAAAGCCAGCTAGACGTGAAAAAGTAATGGGTGTATTAAAACGTAAACGTAAATAATTTAAATTTAATCGAATGGCAAAAAAGAAAGTTGTAAAAAAAGCAAAAAAGAAAGTTGTCAAAGATATTAAGGTAGCAGAACCAGTTATTGTTAAGACAAAGGTAAAAGATAAGGGCGTTCCTCAACAAGTTGTGTTAGAAAACCAAGTTTGTTATGTAGATTACGTGCCACCAAAAAGACCATCTTACGATAAACGTGTTCACTTTAACCCTAATGATCTTAAGAAAAAAATAACGCCTGGCAACCCTTTTGAATAAAAAAATAAAAAAGAAATGAAAAATTTAGGAATAAAATTACAGCAATTATGGTGCAAATTCCAATGTTTATGGAATTGGTTAGTAGCTAAATTACTTTTCAGCGTAAAAGATTGTCCTAATAAGCTGTGTACGTGTAAGTAAAATGAAAAGAACTAGAATTGAATCAAAAGGCCTAGGAGACACAGTACATAATGTAGCAAAAGCTATAGGTGCTGACAAACTAGCAAACAAAATAGCAAAAGCAGCAGGTAAAAGTGACTGTGGTTGTGGAAAAAGGAGGGATACGTTGAATCGTGTCTTCCCATATAGTAAATAAAGAGATTTTTAACCCTCAAAAAAATAAAAATGGCGTACCAAAAAATAGTAGTTAATACAAATGTAGCAAATGTAGTTAACTCATCAGATAATGCAAACATTCCAATGCCAAGCGCAAGGGTTTTTGCAGGAACACAAATATCAAAAGCACAAAGAGCAATAACATTCTCTAATAACACTGCTTTATTAACAAATACATTAATAGATACTACTCAAGCAGGTAATAGTGAATTTAATGCAGCTTATGTAGGAACAAATGTAATGCCAATAGTAGCTGGAGTGCCTTTAGTAAACGCTGAGTTTGCTGCATCAGTTCAAACAGCAGCGGCAATTGGTGTTACTAAAGCATTAGCAACAACAACAAACAATACAGCTTCTGGTGGAGACATGACAGTAACAGTTTCATGTTCAGCTATAGGTGGAGTTGTTACAATGAAAGTGGTAACACAAGGATCAGGATATGTAGCAGGTGATGTTATATCATGTGCTAAAACTCTTATAGACACAGACGGAGCTATTGGTGCTGTGTCAGCAAACGTTACAGCTACTGTAGCTGCAACAGGATTTCTAGAAGTAAACTCGTATCAAGTATATAATGAAACAGTTACAGCAAATGCAGTAATAGTAGGTGTTGACAGTGGAACAAATTTATCTTTAGATAGTGATGCTTTTCCAACAACAGGAGCTATAGATGATGCATATACAATTATAAGAAGAAATGCATTGGTAGATAAGTCGGTAAACTTTTTAGATACAGATCTTTACCCAGGATTAGAAGTTGGAGCCATTGTAAAAAACAATACTTCAGGAGAAAGTGCTTATGTAACTTCTTTAAATAATGTAGGTGCAGCAGGAAAAGTTTCTACATCACATCAACTAACATTATCGGCAGAAATATTTGGAACTCTTACAGAAGTAGTTGCTCCTTATACAATATATGTAAATGCTGCAAACCCTAAATCTAAATCCTCTGGATTAGACTCGTCTGAGTGTTGTTTACTTTATGTAGGTTCTGATGACACTAATATGGCTACAGCAGACGCTTTTGTAAATGTTAGAGTTTTAACATGTGCAGATAATGATGTTATATTTACTAATTTTAGAGTAGGTGATTACTTACCTGTTCAAATAAAAAAAGTATTTAGAACTAACACAAGTCCAGCAGCACAAGACAATTGTATAGCAATTTGGTAATAACAATACTTTGAAGAAAGAAATGAATAGCGATTTGAAAGACACACTTGAGGTAGTTCTGCCCAATGCAGGAGCTATAGGATTAAGCTTAGCAGATTTTAATGAAATTTTAACAATGATATCTTTAGTGCTAGCTATATCTATTTCATTATTTAAATTATATAACTGGAAGTTTAAGAAAAAGTAACATCAATAAAATTGATGAAATTACCAATTAACTTTAAAGACTTTGCCGCCAACCCATTAGCAGGAGGATTGTTTTTTTGCATTATTGCAATAGGTTATTTATACATAGATAATAAAACTACTCTTACAAATCAAATAGAAGCTTTACAAGAAGAGGTAGTCGTATTAAGAAGTGATTATAAAAAATTAAACGACAAATTTATTGAAACATTAGAAAACTTAAATGAAGATTAAATGTTTTATATTATTACTTACACTAACATCTTGTTTGTCAGTTGAAAAAGAATTAGATAAATTAAGTGTAATCCCCAAAGATGTTGATAGTCTCTTTTTGTCAGTAGATCAAGCTGTTGAAAATATAATAAACAATAGAGAAGAAAAAGTTTTATTAGAACAAGACCTCTGGAGAAAGAAAAGAGATATAAAAAATATTCATAAAATTTATACAGATAGTATATGGAACTTAAGTAATATGTATGAGTTAAATACTATAAAACTAGATAGTAATAACATTGAATATAATTACAGAATAGTTTTAAGAGAAATTGTTGATACTGTAAGAATAGTTGTTACTGATTCTATTTGTAACGTTTGTGAAACAAAACAAAACAAAAGGGATAATAGATGGTACAAAAGAACTTTTAGGTGGATTAAAAACATATAATTACAATGAGAAAAATAGATAAAATTATTGTTCATTGTTCAGCAACTCCCAGAAATAAAGATTTTAGTGCTGAAGATATAAGAGACTGGCATGTTAAAGGTAATAACTGGGATGATATAGGATATCATTATGTTGTGCGACTTGACGGATCTTTAGAATATGGTAGGCCAATAGAAATACCTGGAGCGCATTGCCGAGGTCATAATAAGTCAAGTATTGGAATTTGTTACATAGGAGGAATGGATAGGCACATGGAAGAATGGGAAGACACCAGGACAGAAAAACAATCAGAATCTTTGTTATCTTTGTTAAAAGTCTTAAAACTTTTTCATGGAGATGCCATCATTCATGGACATCGTGATTTTTCTAAAAAAGCGTGTCCAAGTTTTGACGCTTCACAAGAATATAAAAATATATAATGGCAAAGAAATTTAAAATTCATAACATGTACAGTAAGACTGGAACTAAGAAAGTTGCTAAAACTATGAAGGATCATTTGGCATTAAAGAAAAAAGGTTACAATCATACTCCAAAGAAAAAGAAGTAATGTCAATACCTAAAACTACTAAAGGCTCTGGAGCAAATTACAGGCCGACTAAGTCAGGGGCTGGTATGACACCAAAAGGTGTTGAGGCATACAAACGTGCAAATCCAGGTAGTAAATTAAAAACTGCTGTTACAGGAAAGGTAAAAGCAGGAAGTAAAAGTGCAAAAAGACGTAAATCTTATTGTGCAAGAAGCGCAGGACAATTAAAGTTAAGTAGTAGAAAAACTAAAAACAATCCTAACTCTAGAATAAGACAAGCTAGAAGAAGGTGGAAATGTTAAATTAAATAAAAAAAATGGCAAAGAGAAAAGGACTATACGCAAACATAAATGCTCGTAAAAAAGCAGGGACATCAAGAACTAAATCTTCATCAACTATAACGGCTAAAGCTTATAGTAATATGAAAAAAGGATTCCCTAAGAGTAGAAAAAAATAATGAACGAAATATTTAATAAAATATTTGGTTCTGTAGGCATAGGTGTTGCGGATAAATTATCAAGTATAGTAGACAAGTTTGTTCATACTAAAGATGAGAAGGTAAAATTTCAAAAAGAAATTACTCAAGTATGGATAGAGGCTGAAGCTGCTATGGAAAAAAATGTTACAGACAGGTGGAATGCTGACATGACAAGCGATAATAAATTAAGTAAATCTGTTAGACCTTTAGTTTTAATATTTTTAATTATAGTTACAATGCTGCTTATTTTTGTTGATTCTGGATTCATTACCTTTGTAGTTGATGATGATTGGAAAGAATTGTTAAAAGTTCTTTTAGTTACTGTTGTTGCTTCATACTTCGGTGGACGCTCATATGAAAAAGGACAAAAAATAAAAAATAAGAATTAAATGGCTAGAATAAGTACATACGTCAAGGACTTAACTATTAATCCTGGCGATAAATGGATAGGAACAGATGTTGATTTTTTAAATGCAACTAAAAATTTTACTGCTGGTGCAGTAGCTAATTGGATTGCTAATTTAAATTATATAGATAGTCCCTATCCTAGATATACTTATAAAGACATGACAATAGCCGCTAACTCTCCAAGAGAATGCGGAACAATCACACAAGATCCTCCTACTGCTGGAGTAAGACCTTTCGCTACATTAACAGATTTTATGTTAAGTGAAGCTCAAAAAAATAGATGTTCAGTAAACATATCAGGATATTATGTTTCACCATTACAAACATCCAGTGTAATAATAACTAAGTGTGAAGATATTTCACAATGGGCGATATACACTTGGAACACAGCAACACAAGATGCGGTAGAACCAGCGTTTTGGGATGTTAATTTAACTTATCAAGCAGGCAATGGGGGGTTTGAAAATGATGTTGATTATTTTATATCTTTGTTGGACTACGGAGCAAGTGGTGGTGATAAGAATTTTGTTGCTAATTTAACAGGTGCATCTACCTTTGTTGTTAATCATGGGTTAAACAAGTTTTCATCTTGTACTATTGTAGATGCGAATGACGATATAGTAGAAGCAGAGGTAGAATATACAAGTAACACGCAGGTAGAGATAACGTTTTCTGAAATTGTAACTAATTTTAGAGCGTTTTTTAACTAAATAAAAAAAGAAAAAAGATAAAGAAATGGCAAACATAAATTTTTACGGAGATATAAATCTCAAAAATAACCAACTAAAGGAATTTAAGGTTTATAATGTAGCAGGTGGTGGTTCAGGTAATCCAGGAGGTGAGGGTCAGTTAGTATATGACACAACTGGAAATGTTCTTCAATATCACGTAGGTGGTGGAACATGGGTTACTCTACAAGCTTCTTCTGGTGCAGGAACTGTAACTAGCGTAGGTTTAACAATGCCAGCTGCATTTACAGTTACAAATTCTCCTATAACAACAGCGGGAACATTAGCGGTAACTGGAGCAGGTACTACATCTCAGTATATAAGAGGAGATGGTACTTTAGCAACATTCCCAGCAATACCTCAAGGTGATATTACATCTGTATTAGGTGGAGCAGGAATTACAGTAACAAACTCAACAGGGCCTTCGCCTTCAGTTGCGGTTGATTACTTAGGTTCTGATAATGTTATCTTAGCTTCTGCTAATGGTACTGCAATTGCAGTAGCTGCTGGAGATAGAGTTTTACTTTCAGATACAAGTGACAGTGGAAACGCTAAATATGTAAACATTTCTCAATTAACAGCTGCTGTAGGTGGAGGTACAGTGACTTCAGTAAGTGCATCAACAGCTGGAAACGCTTTAGATGTTGCAGTAACAAACGCTACAACCACTCCTGCTTTAGGATTTACATGGGCTGGAGCAGCATCACAATATGTAGATGGGGCTGGAGATTTAACAACATTCCCTACAATACCAAGTGGAGCATTTACAGTAGACGCTCCAAACGGAACTGGTACTATGACAATCTCTTCTGGAGATACATTTGATTTTGATAATTCATTCTACGGTGGTGTTAATATAGAAAAAGTTCCAGCTTCAGACCAATTATTACTTGGTATGGATATTTCATCTATGATAACAGTAGGTGCAATTTCACCACTTGATTATATCGCAATACAAGATGCGAGTCAATCAAATAATTCTTATAGAGTATTAGTATCTACATTAACAGGTTCATTAAGTTGGACTTTAGCAGCAGACGCTGGTTCAAATCAAACGATAACAAACGGAAACACAGCTACTTTTGAAGGTGGTGCAAATGGAATTATATCAACAAATTCTTCAGCAACTGATACATTAACCATTACTCACGCATTACAATCTCAATCGGATACTGTAAGTACATTAACACCAGGTTCTGGTGGAACATTTACAGCAATTGATTCTGTTTCAAGAAACGCAACTGGTCACGTTACAGCATTAAACACTAAGACTGTAACAATGCCAACATCACCTACTGTATACAGTGGATGGTTATTAACTGGAGATAGTGGTACATCAGCAAACGTAACGGCTGGTTCAACTGCTACATTCCAAGGAGGAACAGGTATTACTACAAGTTCTAATGGATTTATACTTGATATAGCGAATGATGGTGTTCTTACCAATGTTGCAGGAACTGGAATAGGCGTAAGTGGAGCAACAGGTAATGTAACAATAAGTAACACAGGTGTTACTTCATTAATAGCTGGATCAAACATAGGTGTTTCAGCAGCAACTGGAGCGGTAACTGTATCTTACACAGGTGGAACTGGTACAATGTCTTCATTTGTTTTAGCAGGAGACACTGGTTCAAATCAAACTATATCTAATGGTAATACATTAAGTATATTAGGTTCTGTAGGAATAGATACTGCTGCAAGTGCAACAGATGATTTAACTATTACTTTAGACTTAAACGAATTACCAACAACTGGAACATGGACAGATTCAGCAGATACATTTGCTGTTGTTGACGGAACTGCCAATGCAAGAATAAAATCAACTGATATTGATTTAGGAAACTTTGGTACTTCAATGAACAATACGGCTGGTACAAGTCAGAAAATAACTAATCTTGCTCCTGGAACCGCAGGAACAGACGGGGTTAACGTAAATCAATTAAACGCAGCAGTAATTGGACTTCTAGAATTTAAAGGAGGATTTAATGCAAATACAGGTGCTATTGATGGAGCGGCAACTAATTTAACAGTAGGAGCAGCGAGGGTTGCAATAGCTGTCGGTGATTTCTACGTATGTACTACCGCTGGTAATTTCTTTGGAAATGCAGCAACACCTTTAACACCTGGTGATCAGGTAATAGCAACTGAAGCAGCAGTAGCAGGAGCTTCTGTAGAATCTGATTTCGTAATAGTTCAGTCTGATACAGATTTAGCAACTGCAACAACAGTAGGTTTAGCTAGCTTCCCAACAGCTGGAGGGTTAGTTGTTTCAACTGGTGCAGTAAGCATGGCAACTGTCGGAGGTGCAGGTTCTGTAGGTTCAGCAAGTCAATCTTTATCAATGACAACAAATGACAAAGGAATTGTTACAGCTAAGTCAGCACAATCAATACAGATTGGAGCTGGTCAAGTAACAAACTTTTGTACTGAAGTTGAAGACTGTGTTAACGCTGGATTCTTCTATCAAGTAACATTTGGAAATACATCTGATTTAAATTACACGATTAGTCATGGGTTTAACACAACAGATGTTATGTGTCAGATATATGAAGTATCTAGTGGGGACACTATATACGCAGAAGTTGAAAGAACATCTGCAACAGCTGTAACGGTTAGAACTAATACTGTTCCTGGAACAAACGCCTGGAGAATATTAGTAACAAACGTATCAGCATAATATTAATTTTACATATATTTGTAATGCATGGCTTACTCTAATCATTATAATGACCTAGTACTACCATCTGGAACGAAATTACGTCTAGATGGTAGTAGCTCAGGTACTACTTACATCTCCAAAGTTGGGGCAGGTGCATCTATTACTATAACTACAGGAGGAACATCGGCAGCAACTTTTTCAGCGACCAGTCAAACTTTTGCAGGCGATATAACTGTTTCAGGTGGAGACATAACATTAAGCGGCACAGGACGTATACAAGGAGTAGATACAGTATCTTCTAATACAGATGCGGCTAATAAATTATATGTAGACAATGCTGTTGCAGGTGTACCACAAGGGGATATTACAGCAATAACTGTAACAAGCCCAATAACAGGAGGTGGAACAAGCGGATCAGTAGGAGTTGCAATTCAACAATCAAGCGGTTCTCAGTCTGGATACTTAAGTTCAACAGATTGGACTACATTTAATGCCAAGACTACAAACACAGGAACAGTAACAGGAGTATCAGGTACCGCTCCAGTTTCTGTAACTACTTCAAGTACAGCTCCAGTAGTGTCTATGGCAGCAGCCTCTACTAGCGTAGATGGTTATTTGACAAGCGGTAATTTTACCACCTTTAATAACAAAACAACTAATACAGGTACAGTAACAAGTGTAGCTGCAATAACATTAGGAACTACTGGAACAAATTTAAGTTCTTCTGTAGCTAACGGCTCTACTGCGGCAGTAATAACTTTAAATGTTCCTACCGCTTCAGCAACAAACAGAGGAGCTTTATCTTCAACAGATTGGACTACATTTAACAACAAAACAACTAACACAGGTACAACTACAGCTAGCAACGTTCAAACATTTACTAATAAGTCAGGAAGTAATAATCAATGGACAAATGATGCAGGGTATATAACATCAGCATCATTACCAACTGTAGGTAACGGAACGCTATCTATGACCACTAGTACAGGACTTGATGGTAGTGCAACATTCACAGCTAATCAATCTGGTAATTCATCATTTGCTGTTACATTAGATTTAACTGAAATAAGTTTAGGCGCTGGTCTAGATTCAACAGCAACAGGATTAACTTTAGATTTATCTGAATTTACAGATATGACTGCGACAATGATTGGTACTGATCAGTTTATTGTATTAGACTCAAATGCTGAAAGAAGAAAAGCAGCTAATGAAATAGGGTTAAGTATATTTAATAATGATGCTGGGTTTATAACATCAAGCAGTATACCTTCAGTTGGCAATGGAACATTAACTGTTGAAGGAGGAACGGGAATGAGTGGCTCAGGGACATTCACTGCAAATCAATCAGGAAATACTACAATTACTCTTAATAATAGTATAACAAACAATAATCAGTTAACTAACGGGGCAAATTATACAACTAATACAGGTACAACAACAGCATCTAACTCACAAACGTTTACTAATAAATCAGGTAATAATACTCAATGGACTAATGGCGCAGGATATATTACATCAAGCAGTATACCAACAGTTAACAATTCTATTATAACTATAAATACTGGAACGGGGTTAACTGGAGGTTCTTCATTTACTTTAAACGGTTCAGCTGCAACTATAAATTTAGTAAATTCATCACCAGACACAGGTGTACCAGCTATTTTATCTAACGGTTCAACACCAAGTTTAAACACTGGTATATCACAACTTGAAATAAGAACTTTAATTGGGGCGGGAACTTCAAGTACAACAGGTACAGTAACTGGAGTATCAGGTACTTCTCCAATATCTTCTTCAGGAGGAACAACACCAACAATATCTATTACTCAAGCAGGAGCAACTATATCTGGTGCTTTATCAAATACAGACTGGAACACATTTAACAATAAAACATCAAACACAGGTACGGTAACGGGAGTATCAGGCTCATCACCTATATCTTCTACAGGAGGAACGTCACCACAAATATCAATAGCAACGGCAAGTGGTTCTGTATCAGGAGCTTTGTCAAGTACAGACTGGACAACGTTTAATAATAAAACAACAAATACAGGAACAGTAACAAGTGTTAGTGGAACTGCTAACAGAGTATCGGTTACAGGAGGAAATTCTGCTGTAGTAAATGTTGTTACAGGTACGGTAACAGGTAGTTCAACAAATTTAGCAACAGGAGCGCAAATACAAACAGCTATTGACACAGCTGTAACAGGAGTATTAAAATATGAAGGAACATGGAACGCAAGTACAAACTCACCAACATTAACAAGTGGGTCAGGAACAGTAGGAGAATACTATATAGTATCTGTAGCTGGATCTACTAACCTAGACGGCATAACAGATTGGGCCGTAGGAGATTGGGCAGTGTTTTCTGATCAAGCAACAGATGCTTGGCAGAAGATAGATAATACTCAAGTTGGTAATGTAACAGGTAGTGGTTCATCAGGAAGAGTAGCATATTGGAACAGTGCTAGTAATATAACAAGTGATGCAGGATTTACATTTAATGGCAGTACAAATGCTTTAACTGTTACTGGTGCAATGACTTGGAGTGGTGGCGGATCAACAGAATCTAATTCTGCATATGATAATATGGTTACAGGTTTTGGTAATTCTGGTTCTTCTACAAAATTACTTACATTAACACAACAAGATGGTGGTACTTTAACTACATCTTTTAGTATACCTCAAGGTACAGTAACAACTGTTGGTGGAACAGGAACTGTTAGTGGACTTACACTTACAGGAAGCGTATCATCTACTGGTAATTTAACATTAGGAGGTACTTTAAGTTTAACAAGCGGTAATGTTACAGGGGCTTTAGGGTTTACTCCTTATAGTAATGCGAACCCAAGTAGTTTTACATCATTTGCAGAGCCAGGAATATTTTCAGGAGGTGGTACACCAACTTTAGCATCTGGTGTTACACAACTTGAAATAAGAACATTAATAGGAGCAGGAACAAGTTCTTCTTCTGGAGTTACAGGTGTATCAGGAACAACACCTATATCATCAAGTAATACGGGAAGTGGCGCAACAACTATATCTATTGCTACAGCAAACGCTTCAACAACTGGAGCTTTAACAGGAACAGATTGGAATACGTTTAACAACAAAACAACAAACACAGGAACAGTAACAGGAACAGGTACATCAGGAAGAGTATCTTTTTGGAGCGGAGGATCATCAATATCAAGTGACGCTGATTTTACATATGATACTACTGATGACTCATTAACAGTAGACAGGATAAAAGTAGAAAATGGAAGTGCGGCTGCACCAACTTTAACTTTTAGACAAGACTCAGACACAGGATTTTATATGCCTGGTGCTGGGCAAGTAAGTTTAAGTATAAACGGATCACAAGTATTTGGATTTGGAACAGGTGGAATAGGAGTTTTTACTAGTAGCCCAACAGCCCCAAACCCAGCAACCAATGATTTATCTACAAAATTAGCAACAACAGCATTTGTAAAAAATCAACAATACATAACCGCATCTTCTACTAATACACTTACAAACAAAAGTGGTAACATATCTCAATGGACTAATGATAGTAATTATATAACAGCTTCATCTTTACAAGGAGTTCCTGCAATTTTATCTAATGGCTCATCGCCATCTTTAAACACAGGCATATCAGCAGCAGAGATAAGAAGTTTAATAGGCGCAGGTACAAGCTCTACAGCTGGAACAGTAACTTCTGTTACTGCTGGAACTGGTATGACTCAAACTGGTACCAATACTGTCAACCCAACATTAAATGTAATTGGTGGTGATGGTATAAATGCTAATACAAATGATATAGAAGTTGATACAACTGTTATAAGAACTACAGGGGTTCAGTCTATGAATGGGGAAAAAACATTTGGAACAGTACCTGTTGTAGGAACCAAAGGAACGTCTGATGATTCAACATATGCTGCTTCTACTGCTTATGTACAAAATCAAGGATATATAACTTCTTCTTCAGTAGGAAATGGCACTATAACAATAGATGCTGGAACAGGATTAACAGGAGGTGGTACTTTTACTACAAATCAAAGCGGAAACACTACTATTACTTTAAATGCAAGTAGTAGTGGAACGGTTACAAGTGTTTCAGGAACAAGTCCTATAGTATCAAGTGGAGGAACTACACCAACGATTTCTATAAATACAAGCTTAATAACTGGGCTTACTAATCTTGTATCAACGGGTAGGATTCTTACTGGAACTTGGGGTTCTAATACTCTGATGACCGTTACAGGAGTTACTGACTATTCTTTTCAAGGAGAGGTAATAAATACTGGAACAGGAACTGTAGTTCAAGGAAAAGTTTATAATTTTAATTCAGGAGGCTCATGGGTAGCGGCAAGTTCTGACGAAGAAACTTCTGCAAAAGGATTATTAGGTATTGCTACAAATTCAGGAACAATGCCTAATGCAGGTATGATGACAAGAGGAATGTATACACTTGCGATTGACCCAGGAACAATAGGAAACCAATTATTTTTAACATCAGTAGCAGGTAATTTAGAAGATGGTGCGCCTACAGCATCTGGTGCTGTAGTTAGAATAGTAGGTACGGTTATGGATTCAACTAACGGTCAAGTATTCTTTCATCCAGACAATACTTACATTACACTAGCTTAAAGTGGCAAAAAATATAGACGAAATAAATTCAGTAGAAATAGATAACAGTTCGAGAATTTCTGGAGTTGTTCCTTCTACTGTAGTAGTAGGTTTATTAGGTATTGATGATGTAAATGGAGTTGATAATTCTGCTCCTGGATTTAGCACAGATTATTCTTTAGATTTAAATGGTTCAAATCAATTAGCTAATTTTGGAAACTTAGCAGGAACTGATGTTCAGCCAACTCAGTCTACAATGAATACTAATGGCTACACAATGGCTGCATGGTGTTATTTTGACGCTTTGTCAGGAGGAGAGTGTATTATAAATGTAGGAAGCTCAGGAACTAACAACTACTATGGCCCAAAAATATTTGTTAATGGAAATGGTGCTTTTGTTTTTCATATGATGGGTTTAAACGGTAGTTCACCAGGGGCAGGGTCAAACAATAGAAATTCTACAAGAACATCAAATGGTGCGATATCATCAGGACAATGGTATCATTTAGCGTTAGTTATTCCTTCAGGATCAATGGGGTCAACACAAAATAGAAATGCTTGGTTAATGTATATTAATGGAACGGCATATAGTGGTACATATGTAAGGTCGGGAAATGCAAATTGTAACTTAGCCTATTCAGGAAATACAAGTATTGGTTCTTGGACAAGAGCCAGTAATCAATCATTTTTTGATGGCGAAGTAAATAATGCAGCAATATGGAAAACTGCATTAAGCGCAAATAATATTGGAGCAATATATAACTCAGGAAGTCCAACAGATATAAGCATAAACGCTGGTCTTTATACTGAGTCTGCTAATCTTGCAGCATGGTGGAGATTTAACACTGGATCAGGAACTTCATACACAGATAGTTCTGGTAATAATCTTACAGGTACAGGAGTTAATTCTCCAGGCTGGAGTTCCAATGTTCCAACATAAATATTTTAAAAAAAATATGTATATTTGTTTTTATATATTAATTTTAAATAAAATCAAATGAAAAATTTAACACAAGAAGAATTACAATCAGTACAAGACATACACAACGGATTTAATAAAGCAAAAATTGACTTAGGAGATCACGTTTTACAAAGAGAAGCTTTAATAAAAAACGTAGAAAACATAAGAGTAGAGTTTGCACAAATTGAAAAAAATCTAATAGACAAGTATGGACAAGACTCTGTTATTGATTTAATGACAGGTGAGGTAAAGTCTAAAGAGGAAGTTGATGCAACTGCTAAAATAGTAGAAAAAGCAAAAGTTGATACAGCAGAACATAATAAAAATCTTAAAAAAGCATAATGTCTAAAATAAGCAATCAAGCTGCATATCCTGCTCTATTACAACCAACACTAGATGATTATTTAGTAATAACTGATTACGATAATAAATTAAGAACTAAAACTGTTAATTTAAGTACAGTTAAAAATTTATTTGACGTTAGCTATTCTGATGTAACAATAGGAATAAGTTCGGCAGAATTAAAGGCTTTATTAGCGACACCTAAAACTTTAATAGCTGCGCCAGGCGTAGGAAAAGTACTTGAGGTGTTCAGCATTTTTGCTTACATGGACGTTGGAGTTACGGCTTATGATTTTGCTGACCCTGTACAAGTAAAAATGGGTGTGTCAGTTTGGGCTGATATTCCTACATCAACAGTAATGAATTCAGCAGTTGACGCATCTGCACATTTTTCTAAAACATTTCTTTCTTGTCCAGAAAACACAGCTATTGTGTTTCAAGCACAAGGTCAAAATGCTACAGTAGGAACTGGTACTATGAAAATAAATTTACGTTTCAGAACAATAGATTTACAAACATTTTAAATGGTAATAAGAAAGATTTCTATAGGGGCCGATTATAAATCTGGTGCTATGCACTACATTGTTGGACAAGAAGTCTTAGGTGGTAAACACAAAATTCATCTTATTCAAAATGATGCAATAACAGATTCTTATAGAATTTGGGTTGAAAAAAATTCTGAAGTTTTAGTTTGGAAAGAATTTAAAACAACACTACCTATATCTTTAGAGTACAACATAAACTTTTAATGAAGTCTCCATTTTCTTTTATAGTAAAGCCTATTAATAATAGACGTTATTCTAATATTAAAAATTGGGGAGTAGATTTTATAACAAGTACTTCAGAAGAAGACCATACGGTTTCAAATAGATATGCAGAAGTTATAGAGACTCCAATAGATTATACTGGAGAAGTACAAATAGGAGATATTTTATTAGTTCACCACAATGTTTTTAAATTTTACAACGACATGTATGGGCGAAGAAAAAGTGGTAAAAGTTTTTTTAAAGATGACTTATTTTTTATAGATCCAGATCAGTTTTTTTTATTTAAAAGAAATGGTAAATGGAAAGGGTATCATAAGTATTGTTTTGTAAAGCCTAGTTCTGCTAAAGATACTTTTGTAAAAAAAGCAGGAGTTATTGAACCTCTTATGGGTGTTTTAAAATACTCTAACTCACAACTTGAAAAGTTAGGTTTAAAGGTAGGAGACGAAATATCTTACCAGCCTGAAAGTGAATATGAGTTTGACGTAGATGGAGAAATATTATACAGAATGTTTACTAACAATATAACTCTTAAATTAAATGGATAGTAAAAGTATAAAACTTCAAATTATAAGCGCAGGAGAACAAGCTGTTGTACAGTTAATTAAAGTAGCAAAAGAAGATATAATAAAATTTGACTCTGAAGATGAGTTGGCAGCTGATAGATTAAAAAATGCAGCAGCAACTAAAAAGTTATGTATTATGGATGCTTTTGAAATCATGAAAAAAATAGAAGAAGAAAAAGCCTTATTAGATGGTGTTGACATAAAAACAACTAATACCCCAAAAGGATTTGCAGAATCAAGATCAAAATAAAATATATCACATAGTAAAGAATCTAATTCCTAAGTCTGTTATTTCTAATAAAAATAAAGCTAAGAATTGGCAATACGGATATAATGACAAATACAATGTAGTTGTTATATCAAAAGATGGAACCATAGGTGATATATATAATATAAACAATTTATTAGTAGCTCTTCCTGCAACTCCTCGTTTAACTTCCAAAGAAAAAAAAGAACAACAAGTTTGGGTTGCTAAGCCTATTGAAAAAGAATTAAAAAAAATTCAATCAATATTTCATTGGCATCAAACATCTCCTCAGTTTAAAGCTAGATGGGTTGAATATATAGAAGGCGAGTTTGATAAAAGAGAACAAGGGGAATGGTTTTTAAATAATGGCATTTCTACATATATAACTGGAACACATTATATGTATTTGCAGTGGACTAAAATTGATGTTGGTAATCCAGATTTTAGAGAAGCTAATAGAATTTTTTATATATTCTGGGAAGCTTGCAAAGCTGATTCAAGAAGTTTTGGTATGTGTTATTTAAAAATAAGACGTTCTGGTTTTTCATTTATGAGTTCATGCGAAGGAGTAAATCAAGCTACTATAACTAAAGATGCTCGTATAGGTATTCTGTCAAAAACTGGAGCTGATGCAAAAAAAATGTTTACAGATAAAGTTGTTCCAATTTCAAATAACTATCCATTCTTTTTTAAACCAATTCAAGATGGTATGGATAAACCTAAAACAGAATTAGCTTATCGTGTGCCTGCATCTAAGATTACTAAAAAAAATATGTATGATACAGGTGATGAAGAGCTAGAAGGTTTAGACACAACTATTGACTGGAAAAATACATCTGATAACTCGTATGATGGGGAAAAGTTGCAATATTTATTACACGATGAAAGTGGTAAATGGGAACGTCCTGAAAATATATTAAACAATTGGCGTGTAACTAAAACATGTTTAAGATTAGGAAGTAAAATAATTGGTAAATGTATGATGGGGTCTACATCAAACGCATTAGATAAAGGAGGGGCAAACTTTAAAAAATTATTTGAAGATTCAGACTGTAGCAAAAGAAATCAAAATGGTCAAACAAAATCTGGATTGTATAATTTATTTGTACCGATGGAATGGAACTTTGAAGGTTATATAGATAAGTTTGGAATGCCAGTATTAGAAACTCCAGATAATCCTATAATAGGAATTGATGGTGAAGCTATTACAATAGGAGCTATAGAATATTGGAGAAATGAAGTTGATTCTTTATCACAAGATGCTGATGCATTAAATGAATTTTACAGACAATTCCCTCGTACAGAATCACATGCGTTTAGGGATGAATCAAAACAATCTTTATTTAATTTAACAAAAATATATCAGCAAATAGATTACAATGATTCTTTAATAATTGAACATCATGTAACAAGAGGTTCATTTCATTGGAAAGATGGTATAAAAGATTCAGAGGTAGTTTGGAGTCCAAATAGAAACGGAAGATTTTTTGTAACTTGGACACCAAGAAAGGAATTACAAAATCAAGTGATTGGTAGGAATGGAAAAAAATATCCTGGTAATGAACACTTAGGTTCTTTTGGTTGTGACTCTTACGATATATCTGGAGTTGTTGTAGGTAAAGGTTCAAATGGATCATTACATGGAATGACAAAATTTAGTATGGAAAAAGTTCCAGCCAATCATTTCTTTTTAGAATATATAGCTAGACCTCAAACAGCAGAAATATTTTTTGAAGAAATATTAATGGCTTGTATATTTTATGGTATGCCTATTTTATGTGAGAACAATAAACCTCGTTTATTATATCATTTTAAAAATAGAGGATATAGAGGTTTTTGTATGAACAGGGTAGATAAGCCTTTTAGTAAATTATCTAAAACAGAAAAAGAATTGGGAGGAATTCCTAACTCTTCAGAAGACATAAAACAATCACACGCTTCTGCAATAGAATCGTATATTGAAAAAAATGTTGGTTTAGATATGAGTGGAGATTATAGAGATAAAGATGATATGGGAGAATGTTACTTTCAAAGAACATTAGAAGATTGGGCAAAATTTGACATTAGTAATAGAACTAAACATGATGCATCTATTAGTTCTGGCTTAGCTATTATGGCTAACCAGAAGCACTTATATACACCGACTAAAGAAAAATCAAAAATAAGCATTAACTTTGCAAGATATAATAACACAAGCTCAACAAGTCAATTATTGAAATAAATGAAAGAGGTAACTATAAATATAAAGTCAGCTGTATTTCCAGATCAATTTGCTTCCGACTCTGATAAAAAAAGTTTAGAATTTGGATTACAAGTTGGACAGGCCATTCAGTATGAGTGGTTCAGAAAAGACGGTGGTAGTTGTAGATTTTATAATCAATGGACTCAGTTTAATAGACTAAGGTTGTATGCACGTGGAGAACAATCAACAGCAAAGTATAAAAATGAATTAGCAATAGATGGAGATTTAAGTTATTTAAATTTAGATTGGACACCTATATCTGTTATTCCTAAGTTTGTAGATATTGTAGTAAACGGAATGTCTGACAGATTGTTTAAAGTAAAAGCTTATGCCGAAGACGCAATGTCGGCAGAAAAAAGAAATCAATTTCAAACAATGATAGAGGGGCAAATGATTGCTAAACCTTTATTAAGTCAAATATCTCAAGATTTTGGTGTAGATGTTTTTACAGTACCAGAAGAAACTTTACCAACAGATGATCAAGAGTTAGAACTTTACATGAATCTTAAGTTCAAGCCAGCTATAGAAATAGCTGAAGAAGAAGCTATTAATACTTTACTTGCAGAAAATCATTACGATGATACAAGAAAAAGAGTTGATATGGATTTAATGGTGTTAGGTATAGGAATGACTAGACATCAGTTTCAGTTAGGACAAGGAGTTGTTATAGATTATGTAGATCCAGCAAACGTTGTATATAGCTATACAGAAGACCCATATTTTAAAGATTGTTTTTATTGGGGTGAAATTAAAACAGTTGCGATTACTGAGCTTATAAAAATAGACCCTAAGATTTCTTTGGAAGAAATGGAAACAATCTCTAAATATAGTCAATCTTGGTATGATTATTTTAATGTAGCTCAAATGTATCAAAACAGCATGTTTGCTAGAGACACATGTACATTATTATATTTTAATTATAAATCTACAAATACTTTTGTATATAAAAAGAAAGAAACTTCTGAAGGAACATTTAAAACGGTAGAGAAAGATGATCAGTTTAATCCTCCACCAGAAATGATGGAAGAAGGAAACTTTGAAAGAGTTGAGAAAAGAATTGATGTATGGTATGAGGGTGTAATGGTAATGGGAACTAACATTATATTACAATGGAAAATGATGGAAAATATGGTTAGACCAAACTCTTCTAATCAATATGCATTACCTAATTACGTAGCTTGTGCGCCTAGGATGTACAAAGGAAACATAGAATCATTAGTTAGAAGAATGATTCCATTTGCAGATTTAATACAAATGACACATTTAAAAATTCAACAAGTAGTTTCAAGAGTTGTTCCTGATGGAGTCTTTATTGATGCTGATGGTTTAAATGAAGTTGATTTAGGTACAGGAAACGCTTACAATCCTGAAGACGCTTTGAGACTATATTTTCAAACTGG
>Ga0209710_1000716_pt1 | contig 28643 bp, 20 predicted proteins | sample ArcticOcean_MG_C_5_FD_187436 | JGI IMG/M metagenome (GOLD analysis project Ga0209710, IMG submission 187436) | Marine microbial communities from western Arctic Ocean - ArcticOcean_MG_CB4_138 (SPAdes) (version 2) | ecosystem: Environmental > Aquatic > Marine > Oceanic | place: Arctic Ocean...
TAAAAATCTATGTCCATTTAATTCTCCATGATTTAATAGCATTCTTAAAAAATCTGCATAACCATCGGCTGTTCCAATCATTCCTTCACCGCCCATAAATAATTCATTTTCGGAACCATATCCTGGTACATATGAACCCATAATATCAAGTTCTCCTTCATTAGCTAATCTTATTATAGAATCTACACCAGAGAAAACTGGTAATAATTGAGTGTCAGAATTCTTATTATACTGTAGACCTTTAATATTCATTGGTCCAGTTATTCTGTTTTTAACCAGATTGTCTAATGTTTCTCCTGAAGCTCTTTCATTTACAAGTCCTAAAACTGTTGTATTAAGACCGTAAAAATCTTTATTTCCAGGATGATCAATTAAAGGGAGTTCAGATAATTTCTGAATCAGTTCATTAGAATTTTTGGAAGCTGCTAAATTTTTAGAATCTAAAGCATTGTCTAAACACTCAATTCCTGTTGTAGAATAATAAAACCCTGCTTGATGATTAATCAATTGCAAAACAGTCATTTCAGAATTACTTTCAACTAATTTTATAGGACAAGGATCTTGTAATTCTGAATTATCATATCCAAAAGCTTGTCCATAACTAGTTAAAGCTTTATCATTATTTGATAATGCAACTTTTAAATTACTTAGTTCAGGAATATATTTAGAAACAGGATCATTAAGACTTAGTAAACCATCCTCAACTAAATCCATAGTTATTGAAATAGTAACTATTTTACTCATAGACCAAATTCTAAACCACGTGTTTTTATTAATAATATGGTCTGGAACAAGCTTATTATTCTTGACGCTGTTTTGATATATTGCGGAACCATTTCTGTCTTCTAATCGTACAAGAAGAAGAGCCTGAGATCCATTATCAACATATTTACTTACTAGTGAATCTAAAGATTCTGAATCATAAATCAGTGATTCTTTATTATTACACGAATTAAAAGAAAAAAGTAAGAGTAAAAGAAATAGTAAGTTTTTCATAATAATTATTTTATTTGGTTTTTAACCCAATTAAATTCAGCATATTCTTTGGTTTTATTTCCATTACTTGTAGCATATAAACCTAAATTAGTTCCAATATAACCTTTGCATAAAACTAAATTAGCTTTAGTTTCTGAAAACAACATAAACGAATTACCTCCGTCAATTGAATAATGATAAGTATACTTGTTATTTTTTGAAAGGATTTTTAAAACTATTTCATCGTTATATTTAATTGGCATTGACTTAATAGTTCTCGATTCACTTTCCCTGGGCTTTACTATTAAAACTAGGTTAGTTTTTTTATTTTCTTTTTTAATTGTAAAATTTATATAATTATCATCTTGAGAAAACATACTTAAACCAGATTCAGATAAGTTATTTTTAGGCTTAAAATTCATACTTGCAGAATACTCAAACTCAGTTTCCTTTTGTCTAAATCCCATTAAACTATACTGACCTCTTAACTTAAAAGTTTCAGGACTAAGGTTTAACTTAAGTTTTTTATTTTTTGAATCTAATACATAAGTGTTTTTTCTAGGTACTCTTCTAAAATTCCATTGTAAATCAAGTGTATTAGAGCTGAAATCATCGTAAAAAGAATTATTGACATATTGTTTTTTTTCGATAAATGGAACTGGTGTAAATCTCTCTATTTTTCCAGTTTTTGGAGCTACTACTGGCCATTTAATAATAACAGGTTCCCATCTACCCTCTTCAACTTCAACCCAATTATCCCATGCCTCTTCCCATGAAACTGGCATTAAATGAGTTTCTCTTCCCATGTTACTAGTAGCATCCATTTCATTTCTTATGCCTAAGGAAACCATATACCATCGACCGTCCTTTAACTGAACTAAATCAGCATGACCAGTGCTATGTACCCAATTGTTATTAGACAAATGTCTTGAGGTTAGTATTGGGTTTTTAGGATTAGAATCGTAAGGACCTTCAATATTTTCACTTGATGCTATCATTACAGCATGATTATAAGAGGTTCCTCCTTCGGCTACCATTAAGTAGTACCGATTATTTTGTTTATAAATGTGAGGACCTTCTACACAACATCCTCCACATGCACCAGTCCAAATAGAAAACCTATCCCCTATTAATTTCCAGCTATTTAAATCTAGTTCTTGAATCCAAATTTCACCTATTCCATTTTTGTTTGGGTTTCCAGTATCATGAGTTCCTACGAACCATACTTTACCATTATCATCAAAAAAAATATCTGGATCAATCCCAGGAGCACCTTCAATAACGTATGGGTCTGACCATGGACCAGCAGGATTTTTAGCAGTTAATATGAAATTAACCATTTCAGTAGGCTTAGATTTATCTTCAGGTGAATACACATTTGTTACAACGATATAAAAAAGTCCATCATGATATCTAATTGATGGAGCATGAATACCACCTTGCTGCTGAACATCATACAAATTAACTTCCTTAAGTGCTTGACTAGGTCTATCAATTCCATAACCTATTAACTCCCAATTAACCAAATCTTTACTATGATGAATAGGAAGCGCAGGAAAATATTCAAAAGAAGAATTTACAATGTAAAAATCATCATCGACCCTTACAATAGACGGATCAGGATAACCGCCATTAATTACAGGATTAATAAAAGTGTCTTGTGAATAATTACTATTTAAAGAAATTATTAAAATAAAAAAATAATATATAAATGATTTCATAATTAAAAATGAATAAAAAAAAATGGATTATCAAGCTGACAACCCATTTTTTTATAAATCAAAACTAAATTTTATTTTACAGTTAAAGTATATGTACCATTAACCGTGTCAAGAACCATATCATATGTCCCAGCTGATACAGCAATGTTCGAACCATTAGCTTCATAAGTACCATCAGCACCATTATCTCCAACATTTACGCCCCATGCATCATCCTGTCTGAATTTTATTTCACCATCAATTAAAACCACATCCTTAACTAAATAAACTCCGTCATTACATGGGTCAGGCATTAATTTCACATCCTCAGCAGCTCCCCAACCGTTTAAAGTTGCGCTACCAACTACTCCCCATACAGTTCCTGCAGGCGTTATAGTTATAGTAAAATTAACAGCATCGAAATCGATAATGTAATGACCAGCGGAAATAGTAATATTAGCTCCACCTTGCTCTAATGTTCCATCAGCTCCGTCATCACCATAATTAACACCCCATGCATTGTCCTCACGAATTTTAAATTCACCATCATACAAGGTAGCAACAGCTCTAAACATTCCATCTTGCCCGTTACTTAAAAATGGAACATCATTTCCAGCTGCAAATCCTCTATTTGTTCCACCCCATCCGTTAACAGCACTACCAACCAGTCCCCAATTACTTAGAACTGAATCAGTACAGGCTCCAACATTTTCTAGAACTTCAATATTTATTGAAGCAGTTTTAGAAACTGTGGATGATTGATTTGCGCCTGAGGATGAAGTTCCTGCATAAGCCGTTACTCTTGCATAAACCATTCCTGTATTGTTTGGTGTACCGTCGCTAAAAGTTGTATTAGGATCATCATCTAAACCTAAAGTTTCAGCAAATTCAAGCATTGAACTTACTTTAACACCTAAATGAGTATTAGAAGTATCACCTGAACTCATATCAATAGTAGAGAAATCACTGCTTGTTGAAATGTCAACAACATAAGTAACAGTCGTTGGAGCGTCAAAGTCTGGAGCATTCCAAACTAAACGTTCTGAAATATTATTTGATGTTTGTTGAGATATTTTATAAACATCTTGAAATTCATTTTGGAATTTAACCTCTTTCTGATTTATAGCAGTAAAGATTAAATAATCTTCTTTTTCACAAGAAGTGATATTTACAATTAAAAATGTAAATAATAATAGTTTACTAAATTTTAATATAGTTTTCATAATTAATAATTTGGATTTTGTGTTAAGTTAGTATTCACAAGAAGCACAGCTTCTGGAATTGGAAATATTCTTCTATAATCATCAGAAGCTTTACCTTTTGCAGCTCCTGCTTTAAATGGCCACATATAATTAGATGTAACAAATTTATTATGTCTAATTAAATCTGATCTTCTTTGACCTTCCCAATACAATTCTCTTGATCTTTCGTCTAAAACAAAGTCAGCCGTTAAATCAGAACTTGTAATCGTTGGGGCACCAGCTCTAGACCTAAGTTGATTTATCAATCCTGCAGCAGTGTCTAGGTTACCTCCACCTTTTACCGCAGCTTCAGCATAGTTTAAATAAACTTCTGCTAGTCTAATTATTGATAAATCTGTGTCAACATGGTCTCCTGAAGAGTCAGATCCAGCAGCTCCAGTCACATCAACGTTTCTAAATTTAGTAACACCATAACCTTCCTTAAAAGGAGCGACTTTTTCCATTTCATAGTTTTGTCCATCAGTATGAAACATTGCTCTTGAATCAGACCAAGCAGTAGGATGACCATCAGAATTTGATGCTGTTACAGAATATTCAAACTTATCAACTAAAGCTTTTGTAGTTCTAAGACCGCCCCATCCTCCATTAACTCCAAAGATCGAAGGATTCATTGAACCACCAATTGGTGCATGAACCATAAAAGTTCCACCACCCCAATTTTGACTATTTAGTCCATCAAATTGAACTACGAAAATAAACTCATTTTGAGATCCGTTTTTATTGTTATCTGCTAAAAATAATTCATCATATGCAGAACCATTTCCATTTCCATCACTTGTGTTCAGAGAATATGAGCTAGAAATTGCCTTTTCAGCGTTAGCTATAACTTGAGAACTCATGTCAGATCCAATGTATACAGGCGCATTTAAATAAAGTCTGGAAAGTAATGCCCATGCAGCAACTTTATCGACTCTTCCGTATTCATTAGACCCTGAATCTGCAAGTGTTGAACTAATTTCATTAAGTTCTGTTTCAACAAAAGAAAAAATCTCTTGTCTGTTGCTTTGTTTTGGAAGTTCAGAAGTTACTTTCGTTACTAAAGGAACATTAGCATACATGTCCATTAACTGTAAATATGCATAAGCTCTTAAAAATCTAGCTTCAGCAACAAAATAAGAAGCCTCAGTATTACTCGAAGCTAAATCAGCAGCGTTTTCAATGAATGAATTAGAAAAAGAAACAACTTGAGCTAACCTAAAATACATGCCCTGAGTCCAAGGATTGTTTATATCCCAAGACATTTCATGAATATTAGGTAAACCTGGGTCTCCCCAACCTACAACTGCCTCATCAGTACTACAAACATTAAGTGTATATAAAATTCTTGTATACTGAGAAAATCCTTCATCAATTAGACTAGGATCAATATCAGGATCTCCTGTTGGACCTACCTGACCAGTTATAGCTAAACTAGCATACACTTTCGCAAGTGCTCCTTTAGCTGAATCAACATCTTTAAAAACATCAATTTCGGTAAATAAATCAGGATCCGTTGGGAATTGATCTAAATCAGCATGACACGATACTAGTATCATTGAAGTTAAAGTGAATAAATAAAATATTTTTTTCATAGTTATAAGATTAAAAATTAATATCAAGTCCTAAAGCAATAGCTCTTGACCTTGGATAAAAGTTACTATCTATACCACCCGTGATTTCAGGATCTATTCCTTCATATTCTGTGATGGTAAGCAGATTATCTGCACTTATATATAATCTCATCGGATTATTGTCAATTACATTATCAACTGTCCAACCTAATGTAACATTGTCTAATTTAAAAAAAGAAGCATTCTGAATATGATGATCACTTAGACCATTCTTATCAGAAAAATACAAAAATCCTGTATCTAAATACGATGTGTGAACATTTGATAATCTACCTAGATTCCATATTTGATTTTCAACTGAAGCGGCTTGCATTCTATTAGAACTATAGTTTCCTATACTAGCTCTTGAAGCCATGCTTAAATCAAAATCCTTATATGTAACTGAAGCTGTTAACCCCATTAATACATCGGCATAAGGATCTTTATAAGTATACCTATCATCATTATTAATTCTTCCATCACCATTTAAGTCAGCATACGAACCTTCAATTGGCCTTCCTTTATGATCATATATTTGTTTGTAAACATAATATGAATAAGGCGCTTTACCTGTTTCATGTTTTTGTAAAAAAGCACCAAAACCAATTCCACCTACATTTTGATCATTATCAAGTCTTGTGATTTTATTATCATTTACAGAAATGTTATAACTCAAATCAAATTTTAAATCATCAGATTCATACAAAGTAGAATTTAATTGTAATTCAATTCCTTTATTTTCCATATCACCAATATTAGCATCAATAGTAGTTCCAAAGTTTGTAAATGGATCGATAACTGCAGTAGCTATTAAATCATTGGTCTTTTTAATATAGGCATTTAATGAACCATTTAACTTTAAGTCTGAAAATATAAAATCAATACCAAAATTAGCAGTTTGACCAACTTCCCATCTTAGGTTTTTATTAATTGGTGCTGGTCTGTAAGTTGAATAGAAAGAATTTCCAAAACCATATTTAGATTTTGAATCACTACTAACATATCTAGTTAAAAAATTATAATCTCCAAGACCATTAACGTTTCCTACTTCACCAAACCCAACTCTTAACTTTAATTTATCGACTCCATCGTCATAAAAGTTCCAAGCTAAAGCAGCAGAAAAAAATTGACCCCATCTATCATTAGCAGGTAATTTAGAGGATGCATCTGCTCTTAAAGTAGCTGTAAGCAAGTATTTTTCATTAAAAGAATAATTAATTCTTCCAAAATAAGAAAGTAAAACATTTTTTGATGTATCTATATATGAGTTTGTGGTAGAAGAACCATTATTAACTGAACCATCTGTATTTAAATATTCAACTGATGCTGTACTTGAATTATCATATTCAAAACTCTGATAAGAATGACCTGCAGTAACAGATAAATTAGATTTTCCAGATTCTAAAGCATAATTTAAATAGGCGTCAAATAATAAATTAGTACTTTCATTTGAGTACATATTATTAGTTCCGTTAAAACCTACTGCATCAGTTGGCATGTTCTTGTCTTGAGAACTAAAACCTTCTCCTTTAGAATTATCATATCCAGCATTCACAGTTGCAATTAACCCATCAACTGGAAGATCATAGTCTAATTTTAAATTAGTAATAATTCTATCAACTGTTGACTCATCATCACTTAAATTTAACAAAGCCAAAGGGTTTGTTGGTGATAATGCTAGTTTTTTCCCAGTTGAATCTGTCCATGAATAATAACCACCAAATACGCCAGGATTTGATCCATAAACTGGTTTCGTTGGATCAAAAAACACAGCTGATCCAATTGCTCCTCTGTTGGCGAAGTCATTTTCACTTCTAACAACTCTAATATTAACATTAGCTCTTAAATCACCATCTAAAAAGGATGGAGCAATATTGAATGATCCTGTCATTCTATTAAAATTATCACCCATCAAAATTCCGTCTTGATCAGTATATCCTAATGATGCTCTAAAAGGCATATTTAATAGTCCACCTGAAACAGAGAAGCTATTATTTTGAGCTCTTGCAGTTTCATATATTTCTCTTTGCCAATCTGTATCATATGATCCAAGCCTAGAAATATAATCTGAAACACCTGTTGCTTGAACAGCATATTTAAATTGTGATGCGTTTAATACATCTACAAAATCAATTGGTGTAAAAGAGGATGATCTTGAACTAAAATTAAACTTAAGATCTCCTGTCTTACCTTTTTTAGTAGTAATTAATACGACTCCGTTTGCTGCTCTAGATCCATAGATAGCGGTAGCAGATGCATCTTTTAAAATACTTATTGCTTCGATATCAGAAGGATTAATTGCATTTAATGGACTTCTAGATCCGCCAACTCCACCTGCATCTAAAGGAATTCCATCAACTACATATAATGGATTAGAATTAAGATTTAAAGATCCTATTCCCCTTATTAGAACATTAGAATCATCTCCTGGCGCACCACTATTAGAAACAATAGAAACACCTGCAACTTTTCCTCTGATTAATTGTTGAGGAGATACTACGGAACCTTTTGCAAAGTTCTTTTCAGTAATTAAATCTACAGCACCAGTTAAATCTTTCTTTCTAACTGTTCCGTAACCAATTACTACAACTTCGTCTAACTCAGAGTCAGATTCTGTCATTTTTACATCTTGATTTGTTCCATTTACAGTTAATTCAACACTATCGTATCCGATATAAGAAAAAACTAAAATTTGACCATTATCAACACTGATTTGATAATTACCGTCAAAATCACTCGAAACTCCAACATTTGTTCCTTGTATAATTACATTAACACCAGGTAAAGGAGTACCTGAACTATCTGTAATTAAACCCGAAACACTTTGTTGTGCAAAAACTCCCAGTGAAAGGAAAAGCAAAAAAAGAATTTGAATTTGTTTAAAAAATTTCATCATATTTTTGATTTTTGTTTGGTTATAAAACCTACTTCTCTTCAACTAATTTATAATATTTAAAGTCCATGAACAAGCAAGATTTATATAAAAACCAACTATAACGTTATAGCTAACTAACTACAACGTTATAGTGTTAATAACTTTATTTTTATCAATTTAACAAAATATACTGTTTATCTTTATTGAAAATTCAATTTTTTGTTTTTAAATTTAGTAAAATGATTAGACGCATAACTCTTAAGGAAATTGCAAATGAATTAAATGTTTCTATTTCTACGGTTTCTAAATCTTTGAAAGATAGTCACGAAATTGGTATTGAAACTCGAGGGAAAATCAAAGCATTTGCAAAAGCACATAATTATCGTCCTAACAATATTGCTCTTAGTTTAAAAAACAGAAAAACTAAAACAATAGGAGTTATAATTCCTGAAATTGTTCATCATTTTTTTTCAATAGTAATTAATAGTATTGAAAAATTTTCAACTGAAAATGGTTATAATGTAATTATTGCAGTTTCTAACGAATCTTTTGAAAAAGAAGTTTTAAATATGGAAACTCTTGCCAATGGACATATTGATGGAATAATTATGTCAATAGCAAAAGAGACATTAAAGAAACAAGATTTTCACCATATAAAAGAAACTATTGATTTAGGAATTCCGGTTGTTCTTTTTGACAGAGTTATAAATGACGTTAAATGTGATAAAGTCATTGTAAACGATAAACAAGCTGCAAAAGAAGCAACTCAAACTCTAATTGATGATAAAAGGAGTAATATTCTTCTTATAACTTCTGAAGACTATGTAAGTGTAGGAAACCTTAGAACAGAAGGATATTTAGAAGCTTTGAAAGATAATGATATTATCCCTGACAGTGATTTAATTATAAAAGTTAAAGATAAGCATGGAAGTCAATTAGAAATGTCTTTTTTAGAAGATGAGTTGGAAAAGCTTCTTAAATTTAAAAAAATTGATGCAATTTTAGGTGTAAACGAAATTTATGCAGGCTCAGCTTTAAAAGTACTAAAGAAAAATAAAATTTCTGTTCCAAATGAAATTGCAATAATATCATTTACAGATGGAGTGATTTCCAGATATTCCTCTCCCACTCTATCTACTATTAGTCAACATGGTGAAATCATGGGTGAAAGAGCTGCCAAGCTTTTGATAAATAAATTAACTGGGGTTACCAACAGTAACGAACACAAAACAGAAATCATTAATTGTTCATTAATTAAGAGAGAGTCTTCTTGATTAATCTAGTAATTACACTATAACGTTATAGTAGATTTTTAAATTATTTATAGAAATAATTTTAAAAAAATAATATATTAGCAACTTAAAATTATAAATCTACTTCTCAATTTATTTATAGTTTTTGATTTATTTAAGAAAACCTCTTTAGGTAAACACCTCCTATAAATACATAACGTTTAATAGACATTTTGTCTATCAACTTTTTTATTTTAAAACATGAAAAAAAAGTTAGGCTTTTGGGAAATATGGAACATGAGCTTTGGATTTTTAGGAATTCAATTTGGATTTGCTCTTCAAGGTGGATTTATGTCTAGAATTTTTCAAACTCTAGGAGTAGAAGAAGCTAGCATTCCTCTCTTATGGATTGCCGCTCCTTTAACAGGATTAATTGTACAACCAATAATAGGTTACTTAAGCGATAACACATGGCATCCTGTTCTTGGGAGAAGAAAACCGTATTTTTTAATTGGAGCAGTACTTAGCTCTGTAACTTTATTTTTCGTTCCTTATTCATCAACCCTATGGATGGCTGCTGGTTTTTTATGGATTCTTGATGCATCAATAAATATAAGTATGGAGCCATTTAGAGCTTTAGTTGCTGACAAGCTTCCAGACTCTCAAAGATCTTATGGATTTGTGACTCAAACATTAATAATTGGTATAGGAACTTGGATTGCTAGTAACTTACCATATTTTGTAAGTAGCTTAGGTGTAAGTGATGTTGCTCTTCCTGGTGTTATTCCTGATTCAGTAAAACTTGCGTTTGGAATTGGAGCATTTGTCTTTTTATCATCAATATTATTTACAATTTTCACAACAAAAGAATACCCTCCTAAAGATTTAAAAAAATTTAAAGAACAACAGGACAGAAATTTCAAATCTATGCTAAGTGAGTTTACTAAACATTTTATTGAAATGCCATTAACAATGAAAAAACTAGGGCTAATTCAATTTTTTAGTTGGTTTGCATTTTTCACTATGTGGAGTATGGCTAACCCTGCTATTACTGAACATGTATTCAACGCTCCTATTCCAATAATGAGTGATTTTGATTTAACTAATAAAGTTGAATTATCTCAATATAATTCTGAAAACTTAAATTTTCAAAAAGCTTCAAATTTGACTGGATCTTACATGGGAACGTATGGGCTATCTTCAATGTTTTTTGCATTAATATTAACACTTTATACATCTAAAAAAATAATAAATAGAAAACAAATACACCTTTGGTCCTTAATTGCTGGTGGAATTGGCTTTATATCAATGTATTTTATTTCAAACCATAATATGCTGTTGTTTTCTTTTAGTTTGATTGGAATATCCTGGGGAAGTATTTTATCTATGCCTTATGCAATGTTATCAAGTTCGGTTAAAGAAGAAAGCATGGGTACGAGCATGGGAATATTTAATATGTTCATTGTAATTCCTCAGATAATAGCAGCTATTGGAGGTATAAATTTATTAACCAACTTAATTGGAGATAAAGCAATTTTTTCGATGGTTGTTGCAGGTCTATCCTTGATAATCGCAGGGCTATTAAACCTTCTTATTACAGATAAAAAAACAATTAGTTACTAGTATGAATAATATGCCAACTTTTATATTTGATCTAGATGGAGTTATAACTAATACTGAAGATTATCATTTTGATGCCTGGAAGTCAATTTGCTTTAGCTTAAACTATGATTTAAGTGCTGAAAAAAATGAAGAATTAAAAGGAGTTAGTAGATCCAAATGTTTGGATAAAATTTTGAAATGGGCAAACTTAAATATTAGCTCAAAAGAATTTAACGAAATTTTAAAGAAAAAAAATAATCTTTATTTAAACAAGATATCCAATATTGACTCTTCAAACATTATAAAAGGAGTCTATGATTTTATAGAAAATGCCAAAAAACATAATCACTTAATTGCGTTATACTCATCAAGTAAAAATGCAAAATTTATATTAAAAAAACTTAATCTTTACTCCTACTTTGATGCTATTGTTGACGGAAATAGTGTTAAAGCTTCAAAACCTGATCCAGAGGGATTTATTTTGGCTTCAAAACTAACAAATTCAAATCCAAAGAACTGTGTTGTTTTTGAAGATTCAGAAGCTGGAATAATTGCTGGAAATAAAATAAATATGACGACTATTGGCATAGGCAAATCAAGTAAATTAAAAATTGCTAATAAAGTTTATGAAAAGTTTGAGGAAATAAATTTAAATGATTTTAAATAATGCTTAAATACAAATACGTCTTAGATCCTTGGTCTATAATTGAAAATAAATTCGATTCATCAAAAATGATTGATTCAGAAAGTATTTTTAGTTTAGGAAATGGAAAGATTGGACAAAGAGGAAATTTTGAAGAGGACTTTTCTAATAACAAAACTATTGGAAATTATATAAGTGGGATATATTTTCGTGATAAAACAAAAGTCGGATGGTGGAAAAAAGGATATCCAGATTATTTCGCTAAAATGGTAAATTGTCCAAATTGGAATAAAATAAGAATAACAATAAACAAAGAACTTTTAGATTTAAATAAATGTGAAATTCTTTTTTATCACAGAGAATTAAATATGAAAGAAGGATGGTGTGAAAGAAAAGCTTTAATCACAACAAACAACTCAATAAAAATAGAAATTCAATCTAAAAAATTCATTTCACTGAAAAGAGAAAACATAGGTGCTATTAACTATAAAATTAAAGTTTTTGACAATAATATTAAAGTTAAAGTTCTTCCATGTATAGACATAAATATTAGGAATAACGACTCTAATTGGAATGAACCATTTGTAACAACAATTAATTCAATTTCAAAAAATAATTTAGGCATAGTTAATTCTAGTATTATAAATTCAGAGTTTGAAATATCTACATTTTTCAAAACATTTTACTCAATTAACAACAAGAAAATAGATGCGAATTATTTAGAAAGCAATGATAAAAATTTAATAGGATGTTCTAGTGAATTTTTATTAAACAAGAACGACGAATTAACACTTTTTAAAGTTGGTGGTTATGTGAATTCAAATGATTCAGAGAAAAAATATTTTAATGATATAATTAAAAAAGAATGTGATAATGCTTTAAAAGCTGGGTTTATTGATTTGTGTAAAGAAAATATAGAAGAATGGAATAAAATATGGGAAGATTCAGATATTATTATTAATGGGGATGTTAAATCTCAACAAGCAATTAGATTCAATATCTTTCAATTAAATCAAACTTTTAACGGAAATGACCCAAATTTAAATATTGGGCCAAAGGGATTTACAGGAGAAAAATATGGAGGGGTGACCTATTGGGATACTGAAGCATATTGTGTGCCATTTTACTTAGGAACTAAACATTCAGATGTTGCTAAAAACCTTCTTAATCAACGCTATAATCAACTTGAAAACGCAATTAAAAATGCAGAAAAAATAGGATTAAATCATGGTGCTGCATTATATCCCATGGTTACTGTAAATGGAGAAGAATGTCACAATGAATGGGAAATCACATTTGAAGAAATTCATAGAAATGCAGCAATTGCACAAGCAATTAAAAAATACATAATCTTTACTGATGACTTTAAATTTTTAGAAAATAAAGGGATAAAAATATTAATTGCTATTTCAAGGTTTTGGGAACAAAGAGTAAACTTCTCTAGTTTGTTAAATAAATATGTAATTCTTGGAGTTACAGGTCCAAATGAATATGAAAACAACATAGATAATAATTGGTATACTAATTACAGTGCAAAATGGTGTTTAGAATATACAATCTACCAACTTTCAGAAATTGCAAAAAGGAGTAATAGAAGTAACGAATTTCTTTATAAAGAAAACGGATTGAGTAGAGATGAAATATCAAGCTGGAAAAAAATCATAGAAAACATACACTTACCTTATTCAAAAGAATTAAATGTATTTATTCAAAATGATGGGTTCTTAAATAAAGATTTAAAACCAATTAATAATATTCCTCAAAATCAAAGACCTATAAATCAAAATTGGTCTTGGGATAGAATTCTTAGATCACCTTATATTAAACAAGCAGATGTATTACAAGGTTTTTATTTTTTTGAAGATGATTTTTCTAAAACTGAATTAGTAAGTAATTTTAAGTTTTATGAACAATTTACTGTACACGAATCGTCACTCTCAGCATGCATCCACAGTATTTTAGCTTCAAGAATAAATAATATTGATAAGGCATATGATTATTACGTTAGAGCAAGTAGGTTAGATTTAGATGATTACAATAAGGAAATAAAACAAGGCTTACATATTACTTCTATGGGAGGTTCGTGGATGAGCATTGTAGAGGGGTTTGCTGGATTAAGGATTAAAAATGATAAAATTTATTTTGATACAAAAATTCCTAAAAAATGGGAAAGCTACTCCTTTAAAGTCAATATTAAAAATAGAAAAATTGAAATAAAAATTGATCAAAAATCAACTTCAGCAAAATTAATTAGTGGTGATAAAATTAATCTTACAATTAACGATACTAACACAATTTTAAATAAATAAATACTACCATTATGAAAAAAATTTTGTTATTCTTTTTATTGATGATTATTTCATGTGACAATCAAAATGAATTAAATGATACTTTTAAGTTAAATAACATCAAAGACGGTGTGATTTATGAAGTAAATATTAGACAATATTCTGAATCTGGTCGTTTTGATGATTTTACAAAGGATATTTATAAACTTAAAGATTTGGGTGTGAAAATAATATGGCTGATGCCTATTCATCCTATTTCTAAAGTGAAAAGAAAAGGCACTCTTGGAAGTTATTATTCAATTTCAGATTATAAAGATGTTAATCCAGAATTTGGAAATAAACAAGACTTCGATGAATTAATAGCAGAAGCTCATAAAAACGACATGCTTGTAATACTAGACTGGGTAGCAAATCATACCGGATGGGACCACCATTGGATAAAAACGAATCCGGAATATTATACAACAAACAACAAAGGTGAGATTACAGATCCTATTAACCCTGATACTGGAGAATCTTGGGGGTGGACTGACGTAGCTGATCTGAATTTTGATAATATGGAAATGCAGAATGAAATGATAGAAGCAATGGAATACTGGGTTAATGAACACAATATAGATGGATATAGAGCTGATGCTGCACATAGTTGCCCACCATCATTTTGGAAAAAATCAATAGAAAGATTAAATAATATTAAAAACGTTATAATGTTAGCTGAGTCAGATGGATATCATCCGGGAGGATTTGAACTAATCGAAATGTTTGATATGAGTTATAATTGGTCAGGTCACCACGTTTTAAATAATATTGCTAAAAAAGAGAATAACTCTGATGATTTAAGTTTTAATATAAATAGAAATTATAAAGATTTATCTGCAGAGCATATTCTAATGAACTTCACTTCAAATCATGATGAAAATACTTGGGCAGGTACTGTATTTGACAGATATGGTGATGGTGCAAAAACATTTGGTGCACTAACCTATTTTTTACCTGGTATTCCTTTAATTTACAATGGACAAGAATATGGTTTAGAAAAAAGATTAGAGTTTTTTGAAAAAGATTTTATACCTAAAAATAAATCTGATTTTTATAATTTTTATTCAATATTAAATACAATTAAAAAGGAAAATCATTTACTAAATATAGATCCTGAAGTTAAATTCGAAATAATAGAATTAGAAAATAAAAACATAGTTTGTTTTAAAAGATCAAAAGAAAATGATTCAATGTATTTTATTGCAAATCTTTCTAACGATACATTAGAGTTTGAAACTGAAATTAAAGGAAGTTTTAAGACTTTAATTAACAACACTATCTACAACTTAGGTAGTAATAAATTAAAAGCTTGGGAATTTCATATTTTAAAATAAAATTATTCAAGATCTAATAGTTTATTTAAAACTAAAATATCATTTTTCGATGTAAGATCTGGGACGTGTTCTTCAAAAGGAATTCCATAAACAGAGTTTGGCTGATTTTTTACTAAATTCAAAACTGCAGTTGGCAATTCTTTTTCGTTTCTTAATTTATCAAATGGACAATTTTTTAAATATTCAAAAAACATAGATCCGTTAAATTTAAAAAGATTCATGTTTACTCTAATTTTGCCGTTTTTGTCCTTAAAAAACTCATAATCCTTTGCGGTTGGCTTTTCTAAAATATCTTCTAAATATCCATTTTTATTAAGTTTTAAAATTGAAAAAGAATTCACTTTTTCAGTACTAAAGTTTAGATAGTCTCTGTCATAAGAAATAAATGCATTTAAAAAAGACGTAGACCTTACACTATTAAGAGCTTTAGAAGAATATAAGTTATCACTGTTGCAAACACAAAAGTTCAAAGATTTTAACATAGGGAATTGAGTAATTGTCTGATATAATGCATCTGCAGTTCCAGAGGGTTTGACTCTGTTTTTATCAAAATATTGAACTGCAAATTTGATGTCTAAACCATAGTATATGTTTTTGTTAAAATAATTTTTAAAGCTTTTTGATTTTTGTCCAATTACTAAATAAATGGTCTTAAAACCTGCTGATTTAGCATTAAGTAATAAATAATGAATTAATGGCCTACCATTTTTATCAATACTAATTAATCCCTTTTCTGTATTGTTTGCTTGTTCAATTGAATTTTTACTTAAATTATTATTAGAAACCGATTTTTTCATTCTAGAAGATAGACCAGCTGCCAAAATGATTAATGAATCATTAATCATAATTTAAGTAATTATATTAAGTGGATTAGTTTGTTTCCATTTTCCTCTTGTAAAATCTGGAAATTCCTGTGGCATTCCATTCTCGTCAATAGACTTTCCACTTAAAGGGGTTACAGCACTCCAAAAACACCCTTCATATACGTTTTGATCAAGTGGAAGACCTTTTTGTAAACATTCTACTATTCGATACATCATTATTCCGTCCATACCACCATGTCCAGATTTTTTTGTTTTTGAATTCAACCTTTTATATAAAGGATGATCATATTTTTCATAGAGTAGATTTAAATCTTTTCCTTGAATCCATGAATGATGATCTTCAGAAATTCCTTCAAACCCACCCTCAAGAGCTACTCTAGTTGGAAAACCAGCAAGTGTTCCTTTAGAACCTTGAATTAAATTATGTCTTGTGTATGGTCTAGGACTTGTCTCGTCCCATTGAACAAGAATAGTTCTACCCATATTTGTTTTAATAATTGAAGTATTTAAATCACCATTATTATAGTTTAATTTATTCCATTTATGATCTTTATCAAAATTCTTATTGGCATATGATTTTCTTCCTAATGCTGGAGTTGAGTATGAAACAATTGTTTTAAAATTATCTTCCTCCCTAGCTATATTCATATATTGAGCTACAGGTCCAAGTCCATGAGTTGGGTATAAATTTCCTTTGCCTTCAGCATAATGATTTGTTCTCCAAGACCCTGTGCCTCTTTCTTCTTGATTCATTTGAAATCTAAGCTCATGAATGTAAGCAGCTTCAGCATGCAATAAATCACCTACAACACCTTTTCTACACATATTTAAATACATCAATTCATCTCTGCCGTAATTTACATTTTCCATCATCATACAATGTTTCTGTGTATGTTCAGATGTATTAACTATATCCCACATTTCTAAAGTTGTAAGAGCTAAAGGAACTTCACAAAAAGCATGTGCTCCATCGAGCATAGTTTGAATAACCATTGGTGCATGATTTTTCCAGTTAGTACATATAAAAACTATATCTGGATTAGTTTCTTTAAGCATTGTTTTCCAATTATTCTCACTACCCCAATATAGTTTCACATTACTTGAGTTTTTATTATAATCCTTAAGTCTAGTTGACTCTCTTTTAACATTATCTTCATATAAATCGCACAATCCAACAACTTGGGTGTTTTCTAAAGTTGAAAAGTTTTTTAAATGACCTGGTCCTCTAGCACCAAGACCAATAAAGGCTGCTTTAACATTGTCATAAGGTTTAGCAGCAAAATCACCCATATACTTTCCAGCTGAAGATTTTGACATATTTTCTTGACAACTTATGCTAAGGGTGGATGCAGCAACTGCACCTAGTGTAGATTTTTTTAAAAAATTTCTTCTATTATAATTTTTCATTATTAATGTTTTTTTCCCAATTCCAAGATGATAAAAGAGAATCTTCAACAGAAAATTCAGAATTCCAATTCAAAAATTTATTAGCTTTAGAAACATCAGCAAAACATTCTGCCACATCTCCTTTTCTTCTATCTCCTATTTTAAAATTTAATTTATTTCCAGTAACATTTTCAAAACTCTTAATAAGTTCTAAAACTGAAGTTCCTTTTCCTGTTCCAATATTAAAAGTATCATAATAGTTTTTGTCATCATTACTAATAAGTTTATCCAAGGATTTAATATGTGCTTTTGCTAAATCCACAACATGAATATAGTCTCTTAAACATGAACCATCGATAGTTAAGTAATCATTTCCAAAAACGGTTAATTCCTTTCTTATTCCAATTGCTGTTTGCGTAATATAAGGAACTAGATTTTGTGGAACTCCAATAGGTAATTCTCCAATCATAGCTGATAAATGTGCTCCAATTGGATTAAAATATCTAAGCGAAATAGCTTTGAAATTTGAATTTGAATTTACTAAATCTCTAATTATCTCTTCTCCTATTTGCTTAGTATTACCATAAGGAGATTCAGCATTTTTTATTGGTTCTAGCTCGGTAATTGGAACATTAATAGGTTTACCATACACAGTAGCTGATGAACTAAAAATAAAATTTATTTTTTTATTTAAATCTTTTAATTCATTTAGAAGATTCGTTAATGAGGAAATATTATTAATATAATATTTTAATGGATTGTCTACACTTTCTCCAACAGCTTTAGAAGCAGCAAAATGGATTACACCATCAATATCATTATTTTCTGAAATAAAAATTTTAGTTGCTTCAACATTTTTTAAATCTAAATTGACATAATTAATAGAAGAATTTGTTATTTTATTAATCCTCTTTAATACATCTAAACTAGTATTTGATAAATCATCTACTATTGTAATCTCATATCCCTGATTGTGTAGTTCAACAACAGTATGACTTCCGATATAACCCAAACCTCCTGTAACTAATATTTTTGACATGCTATTTATATTAAAAAACTCTAAGTTAATAAATAAAAAAAACCCCTTATTAAATAAGAGGTTTTTTAAGAAAATATATTTTAAAATATACTAGTTGTCTTTTCCTGCAAAATTAAATTCTTTATTTATTGTATGACCAGCATGTATATAAATTTGATCATTGTGAGCTCCTTCAACTAAACTCCAAAATTTTGGAGCAAACTCAGAATTTACTTGACCATTAGGACCATTTGAAACAGCAAATTCAGCGATGTCAGTGTATGCAGACCATAGCTGAACATCAGAACCAGAACCAATATTATGAGAAGTAGCTCCTCCGTAAAGCATAACTCCTTTTTCAACTCCTGGTTTAACGTTCCATTCCATATAAGCATCGATTAGATCTTGATTTCCAGCATTTGAATTATAACTACCTACAACAAATACGTAAGGAATATCCAGGTTAAGATTTTCCTTACCAATCCAATTATTATCCCAATTTATAGATCTTATTTCATCAGTATGATTATTCCAATAAGACCACCATTTTTTAACAACAGCTTGCATTTCTTTTTTATCATTTTCAGAAAGTTTTTCAATATTAGCATTTAAAACACTCCAAAAATCATCTTTTACCGCTGCTTCAACCGTTGGATATAAATCAGCTAACATGATACTGTGATCGCTTCCGTACCAGTGTCTATAGACCCAATGAGTACCAATTGTTCTTCCTTCTCCATTTGACATATCAACAACTTTTTTGTGAAGTTGTAAAAAGTCACTGATCTCATTTGCTGGAACATCTAAATATGTATTGTTAATAACACTTTGAGCTGAAACAGCAAAAGAAATAAACAAAACAAATAATAAGCTTCCTTTTTTCATAATTATAGTTTTAAATTAGTTAGTGAAATTACAATATTAATTTAAAACATACCTTTATGAATGCCTTTTTTAAACTAAATATTATGAAAAGCTATATAAAAGCATTTGTATTTAGCTTTATAATCTCATGTCAAAACGGATATAAAGATGTGAAACCGGTTCCGTCAGAACGTCAAAAAAATTGGCAAGAGATGGAATACTATGCTTTTATTCATTTTAACATGAATACATTCACTAATAAAGAATGGGGATATGGCGATGAATCACCATCAACTTTTAATCCCTCAGAACTTAACACAGATCAGTGGGCAAGGATAATAAAAGAATCAGGGATGAAAGGAATAATAATAACTGCAAAACATCATGATGGATTTTCTCTTTGGCCAAGTACTTATACTGAGCATTCTGTTAAAAATAGTCCATGGAAAAACGGAAAAGGAGATTTAATAAAAGATTTAGAAAGATCTTGTAAAAAATATGGATTAAAACTAGGAATCTATTTATCACCTTGGGATAGAAATCATCCGGATTATGGAAAAGAAAGTTATATTAAATATTTTAGAAATCAATTAACTGAACTTTTAACAAATTATGGAGAAATATTTGAGGTATGGTTTGATGGTGCTAATGGTGGAAGTGGTTATTACGGTGGTGCTAATGATTTGAGAAAAGTTGATAAAAAAACATATTACGATTGGAAAAATACTCACAAACTAATCCGTGAATTACAACCAAAAGCTGTAATATTTAGTGATGCAGGTCCAGATGTACGGTGGGTTGGAAACGAAAAAGGGTATGCAAATAAAACTACGTGGTCTAATATTTATCGTGATAGTCTATATGCTGGTATGCCTAACTATAATAAGTTTTCTTCAGGTCAAGAATACGGAACTCATTTCATTCCTACAGAGACAGATGTATCTATTAGGCCTGGATGGTATTATCATCCTGAAGAAGACGATAAAGTAAAATCATTAGAGAAATTAATTGACATTTATTTCAATTCAGTAGGTTTAAATAGTTCTTTGTTGTTAAATATTCCGGTTGACAAACGGGGTTTAATTCATGAAAACGATGCTAAGAATATGCTTGAGTTAGGGAGGTTTTTAAAAACCACATTCAGTAATAATTTAATAAAGGAATCTAAAATAACTTACAATGATAATAATCACTCTGACAATAAATTAACTGATAAAAATATTAACACCTTTTGTGCTTTTAAATCGAAAAAAAATAATGTTATTACAATTTCATTTCCAAAACTTAAAGAAGCTGATGTTTTTACAATTTCTGAAAACATCAATCTAGGTCAAAGAATCAAAGAATTTAAGCTTGAAGTAAAATTGAAAGACAAATGGGTTTTAATAGAGGAAGGAACTACCATAGGAACTAAAAGACTTATAAAGTTTGATCCAATAGAGTTTCAATATTTGAGATTTACTATTATTAATTCAAAAGATATTCCATTAATTTCAGAAATTGGTCTTTACAAAAGTCCTGAACTAAAATGATAAAAAAATTAATTTATAATCATTGTGAAACTTTCGTCAAATCTAGATTAATAAAATATAATCGAAGAAGTAACGATCTATATAAATCTTTAAATTCTGAAACAAAAAGCAGCGCAGGTGATAAACACGAAACTGGAAGAGCTATGTTACAAATAGAAAGAGAAAAAATAGGAAATCTAATTAAAGTCGTTGAAAAAGAACATCAAACATTATCTAAAATAAATAATAATATTATTTTAAAATCTGTTGGCCTAGGATCAATCATAGTAACTCAAGAATATAACTACTATTTGGCTATTTCAGCTAAAAAATTTGATTTTCAATCAAAAACTTATTACTGCATTTCTAAACAAAGTCCGATAGGCTCAATTCTTTTTGGTAGATTAAAAGGTGATGTTTTGAATTTTAATGATAAAAAAATAAAAATATTAGAAATATTATAATGCATATCGCTGAGGACCACCTCTTCTAATTTCTTCAGATGCATAGCTTTCAAACTTTTTAAAATTCAATCTAAATGCATTAGAAAGTTTAAAAGCGATTTTATAATATTTTTCATCATTATTCCAAGTTGCTCTAGGGCTAAGAATTTTGGTAGGAACACCTGGGCATTTTCTAGGCTGAGCGACTCCAAAAACAGAATGAATATGGTATTCATCGTATGTGTAATCTTTTAAATCACCATTTAAAACAGCATTAATCATTGCTCTTGTATATTTCAACTTCATTCTGGAACCAATACCATAAGGACCTCCTGTCCAACCTGTATTAACGAGCCAAACATTAACATTATTATTGTTCATTTTATCAATTAACATTTCAGCATATTTTGAAGGATGTAATGGCATAAAAGGAGCTCCAAAACAAGCTGAAAAAGATGGTGTCGGTTCTAAGACTCCAGATTCAGTTCCAGCAACTTTGGCCGTATAACCAGAGATAAAATGATATGCAGCCTGACTTGGAGTTAATTTGGAAATAGGAGGTATTACCCCAAAAGCATCTGCTGTTAAAAAAAAAATATTTTTTGGATTATTTGCAATAGATGGAATTTTAATATTTTTAATGTGATTAATTGGATAACTAACTCTAGTGTTTTGAGTAATCGAAGTATCTGTAAAATCTACAAGACCATTATTAACAATAACATTTTCTAAAATAGCACCTTTTTTTATAGCTCCAAAAATTTCTGGTTCATCATCCTTTTTGAGATTAATTACTTTAGCATAACAACCTCCTTCAAAATTAAAAATTGAATTATCATCATTCCAACCATGTTCATCATCTCCAATTAGTTTTCTTTTTGGATCTGTTGATAAAGTAGTTTTTCCTGTACCAGACAAGCCAAAGAAAATAGCAGTTTCTCCATTAGAACTAACATTAGCAGAACAATGCATTGGTAATGTGTTTTTATAAACAGGTAATATAAAATTCAAAACTGAAAAAATTCCTTTTTTAATTTCACCAGTGTATCCAGTTCCACCTATAAGAGCAATTTTCTTAGAAAAATTAAGAATTGAAAAATTATGTTGCCTTGTTTTATCTCTTTTTGAGACAGCCAAAAAACCAGGAGCATTAATTACAGTCCAATCTTGTTTGAAAGAATTTAATTCATTTTCTAAAGGTCTTAAAAACATATTGTAGGCAAACATATTAGACCAAGGATATTCGTTTATAATACGAACACTAAGTTTATTTGATGGATCAGCACACGCAAAACAATCCCTAACATAAAGAGATTTTCCATCTAAATATTTTATTACTCTTTTATATAACTCATCAAATTCCGAAGATTTAAAAGAAATATTAACATCACCCCACCATACCTTATCATCTGTTATATTGTCCTTAACAATAAACCTGTCCATTGGAGATCTTCCAGTAAATTCTCCAGTATTAACCGCTAAAGCTCCTGAATCAACTTCTTCTCCTAATTTGTTTAAAACAGTTATTTGGTGAAGATCTTCAGAGGATAATTGATAAAAAATTCTACTATTATTAATGCCGTGAGAAGACAATGATATGGTCTTTTTAGATTTAAAATCCATGAAACGACTATATTAATTTTTAATAAATTTATATAAATATCATCTTCACAGTCAATAATTAAAAAAATTTTAAATTTTAGTTATCAACATAATTTTAGATTTATATCAATCAAAAGCATCTTTATTTTTATATAATTAACTTTATAAAATGAAAAGAATATTTATTATAACATTAATCTTTTTGACATCTCAATCTTATTCTCAATATAATTCGGAAAAAATTAGTTTTAAAAGTTACAATCCTTATACTTTTAATGATGTTATATCGAATTATCCTAATTTAAAAAGTCAAGAAGTATTTGGAAACCTCGTAATTCCTAAAGACTCTTTAAATCCAAACAAAAAATATCCTTTAGTTATTGGAGTAGCTGGAAGTTTAGGATGGGCTGAACATCATTATGAATACTTAAAAATGTACCAAGACTTAGGGTATGCAACCTTTGAGTTAAATAGTTTTAAAAGTAGAAATATTACTTCCACTGTAGGAACTCAAAATGAGATAACTATGGCTACAATGATAGTTGATGCATACAAAGCATTAGAAAAGCTATCTAATCATCCACAAATCATAAAAGAAAAAGTTTCAATAACTGGATGGAGTTTAGGTGGAGCTGTAGCATTATATTCAGCATGGCTCCCATTAAAAAACAGTATAAATAAATCTTTAAACTTTGCTTCACATTTAGCATTTTACCCCCCTTGTTTTTTTGATTTTGAGGATTTAAACTTCAGTAAAGTTCCAATACATATACTAATTGGAGAATTAGATGATTGGACACCTTCACAACCTTGTAATAACTTAGTTAATAAACTGGCCATGTCTAATATAAACGTCACAGTTTACAAAGATTCTCATCATGGCTTTGACAGAAAGGGAGAACTAGAAATAAATGAAAACGGATATAGTTTCAAAGATTGTATGTTTGATGTAAATAAAGATGGCGACATTCTTATGAATTACCTAAATATCCCAATGACAAATCCATTTTTACAAAAAATAGGATTTCTATTCTGTGTAGAAAGAGGCGTAACAATTGGTGGAAACAAAGCTGCTAGAAAGAAGTCTTTTAAATTTGCTGAAGACTTTATGAAAAAAACTTTATCTAGATAAAATCATCTAATGATTTCAAAACTATGATTAATTGTAGTTTTATCATTAATAGTAGCGCCTACAGAACAATATTTTTCTAATGAAAGAGAAATATATCTGTCTGCTTCATTTTCTGTTAAATCTTTAGAGTAAATAATATATTTAATATTAATTAAAGTAAAATATCTGGGAGTAGTATCAACTCTTACACCATTAGCTTCTGCTAATATGTTTTTGAAATTTCTTTTTCTTTTTTTAATCATTGAAACTATTTCAACTGCAGCACAAGATGTCACGGCAGACAACAATAATTCCATCGGAGAAAGATGATTTTTTCTCTCTGGATCACACATGTCAATCAGCAACTCATTGTTTGACTCATTTTTTACTTTAAAAGTATTATCATTAACATAATCCATTGAAACTTTCATACTTAAATACTTTTTTATTTATATATTTTTTTCATAAAATCAATTCCTGTAATTGAAGCTGAAGTAATAAGTCCAGAAAAAAGAGCACCACCAACACCAGCTGAAACTATATCTTGACCTGTTAAATATAGTCCTTTGATTGGAGTTTGTGGTCTTAAAAACTTTTGATTAAATCTTGAGGGGTTATGATCAATTCCATATAACTCTCCTTTATCATAGTTAACAAAGTTTTTTGTTGTTAAAGGACTAGATAGTTCATGGCAATCTATTTTCCCTTTTAAATGAGGAAGTTGTTTATATAAATGATCTAAAAGTCGATTTGTGATTTTTTCTTTTAAATCATTATAATCATTACCTCTTTTCATCCACTTGGTTCCTTCCCATTTCATAAAACTTTCATAAGGAAGCAATGTGATAATATCTATTGTGCTTTTATTTGGGTATCTAGACTGCCAAGAAGGATCTTTTGATGAAGCAAAAGAAATATACACCAAAGGAAAATCAGAATCATTATCTTTTAAATAATTTGAAACAGCTGTGTCATGATCAATATCCTTTGGATATATCCATAAGTTATTTTTAGGTAAGTCAAGCTCTTCAGAGGTACCGTTTAGCCCTAGATACAAACAACCGTGAGCTACAGAAGGAGTTACTTTTTTTAGATTATTTACAAAACCATGTTTAACGCTAATATCTTTTGGAATCAAATGATTATAAGTTTGAAAAACCCCAGTTCCACTAATTATTAAATCAGAATGAAATTTCTTACCATCAATCATTTCAACTCCTACAGCTTTATTGTTTTCAATTATTATTTTTTTCACTTCAGCATTGACAACAATAGTACCTTGACTTGACTCTATGACTTTATCAATTGTATTTGCAATTTGGGAAGAACCTCCTATTGGAAAACTTCCTCCGTTAAAATAATGTTTCACCACACTGGCGTGCATTGCAAAACTACTTTGCTTTGGTGGTAAGCCGTAATCACCATACTGCCCGGTTAAAACTTTAATTAAATCTTCATTTTCTGTTATTGAACTAATAACTTCGTAGGTTGTTTTGCTTGAATATTTTAAATAATTTTTTCTAAAAAAGAAACCAATCAGCTTACTAAGAATAGTTGGTAATGCTTTTTCTAAATAAAACTTTTTCATTGTTTTATTACAATCAAATATCAATTGAACATATTTGTCAATTGCATCAATATCATCAGGAAAATACTCATACATTTTTGTTTTAAAATTTTTAACTCCTTTTACAAAATCATATGTTTTATCTCCAATAATAATTTTATCGTAAACCTCTCCCATATCTGCCCACTCTAGTTTGTTATTACTTATATAATCAAACATTTTTCTAATTGGAGCATTAGGGTTTTGAACCTCACCAATGTAATGAATACCTACATCCCACTCGTAACCTTTTCTTTTAAAAACATGAGTAAATCCCCCAGCAGTATAATGACGTTCAAGAACAAGAACTTTTTTTCCTTCTTTAGAAAGTAAGGCAGCAGTACATAAACTACCTATCCCAGATCCAACAATAATAGCATCATAATTTTCTTTAAGATTATTTTTTTGTTTATACGATTGGATCATGATTGATGTTTTTTTTAAAAGTAATCAAATAATATATAATTGTTGTTTCTATAGTAATGCTTACTTAAAAACTTATATTTTTTTTAAATAAAAAACATACCGTAATGAATGTAGAATAAAATCATATATTTACACGTTTAAAAATCAATTATGAGTTTAATAATAGAAAACCTTACAAAGACATACACTAACAATGTAAAAGCATTGGATAATTTAAGTTTAAAAATTGGCAAGGGAATGTTTGGCCTTCTAGGTCCAAATGGTGCTGGCAAATCAACATTAATGAGAACTATAGCAACATTACAATCCCCTGATAGTGGTTCAATTATATTTAATGGTGTTGATGTTATAGAAGATCAAATTTCATTAAGAAAAAAATTAGGATACCTTCCTCAATCTTTTGGTGTTTATCCAAATATGTCAGCTGATGAATTACTTAACTATTTCGCAAAACTTAAAGGAATTTCTGAAAAAAATGAAAGAAAAGCTTTAATTGATAAACTTTTAGAAATTACCAATTTAACTGATGTCAAAAAGAAAAATGTTTCTGGATATTCTGGAGGAATGAAACAAAGATTCGGAATAGCACAATTACTACTAAACAATCCAGAATTAATTATTGTGGATGAACCAACTGCCGGATTAGATCCTGCAGAAAGACAACGTTTTTTAAATGTTTTAAGAGAAGTCGGCACTAACAGTACTGTTATTTTCTCTACTCACATTGTTGATGATGTAAAAGAACTTTGTAACGATATGGCAATTCTAAATGGCGGAAGAATACTTAGACACGTTAAGCCTGTTGATTCAACAAATGAGTTGAAAAATAAAATTTGGACCAAATCAGTCCAAAGAGATGATCTTGAAAGTGCAGAAAACGAATTCAATATATTATCCTCAAACTACAACGTAGATAATTCACTTACTATAAGAGTTTTTTCAGACAAAAAACCTGAAACAGATTTCAAAAAAGCAGAGCCTCAATTAGATGACGTTTATTTTATTGCACTTAAGGAAGATCAAAATAATAATTCTTAAAAAACCAATTCATGTTTTTAAATATATTTTTTAACGAACTGAAATATTGGTTTAATAGACCTGCCTTTTACATTTACACTATAATATTTTTCTTATTGTCTGTATTTGTTTCTGCAGCTGCAGCTGGTATTTTTGATTTCATAACATTAACTACAGGATCTTCTAAAATTGTAAATTCTCCAATGGGTGTGTTTGGTATTTTTGCAGCTCCTGCCTCTCTATTGATATTTTTTTATCCATCGATTATTGGATCAACAATTAGCAGAGATTTTGAAAGTGAAATTCACACTATTTTATACTCATATCCGTTTTCAAAAATCAACTATTTATCTGCAAAATTTTTAAGTTCATTATTTATAGTCAATATAATTATTCTTATTTCTTCTATTGGAATTGCTTTGGGTTATGTAATGCCTGGAACCAATCAAGAAATAGTCAACCCTTTTGACTTAAAGTCTTATTTAGACACTTACTTTATTATCATTCTTCCTAACCTTTTTCTTTATGGCTCAATAATTTTTGGAGTGGTCACTTTTACAAGAAATGTTTATGTTGGTTTTGTTAGCGTTATACTAATTGTGATTATTGAAGGACTTCTACAAAGTCTTGGGAATAACCCGGACAACAGATTTCTTGCTGCTATTCTAGACCCTTCTGGCTTATCTTCTATCCAGTATTATACTCGTTATTGGACCGTTTCAGAACAAAACGAATTATATGCTCCAGTTCGTGAAGTTGTTGTTTATAACAGACTACTGATAACAACTATAGGTTTAATATTGTTAGGGACTATATATAAAATTTTTAGTTTTAGTCAAAATGCTTTTACTTTTTCTTTCAATAAAAAGGATTCTAAAAGGATGATTAAAAATAACTTTGGAGGAATCACAAAAATAAATCTACCTAAACTAACACTTGATTTTAGTTTTAAAAATGATTTAAAAAAGCTTTGGAATTTTTCTAATCTAGATTTTTTATTTATTATTAAAAGTTGGCCATTTATCATTATAGTAATCATTAGTCTTTTAATTAATTTAGTTGGACTTTCTGAGTTAGGAAATGTATTTGGAACTCCAACATATCCAAGGACATGGAAAATGCTTCAAGCTGGGGTAACGTTTACCTTGTTTATAAATATATGTACATTCTTATATGCTGGTAATTTGTTACATAGATCTAGAGTATCAAATATTAATCAATTAATTGATACTACTCCCACTCCAAACTGGATTTTACTAGGATCTAAATTTTTAGCAATAATAAAAATGCAATTGA
>Ga0209710_1000718_pt1 | contig 28625 bp, 39 predicted proteins | sample ArcticOcean_MG_C_5_FD_187436 | JGI IMG/M metagenome (GOLD analysis project Ga0209710, IMG submission 187436) | Marine microbial communities from western Arctic Ocean - ArcticOcean_MG_CB4_138 (SPAdes) (version 2) | ecosystem: Environmental > Aquatic > Marine > Oceanic | place: Arctic Ocean...
CAGTCAGAGATCAACCACACCATAGCGGAACTGCTACGGCTGGACACGCTACAACACCCCCGATCAGAATAGGGGCCACGCTCTAAAAAAAACGCTAAAAAAACGCGGACGCAACGCCCACACGATCGCACACCAGACCTGCGTTTTCAGTAGACAGGTGATGCGCCACTCGTGTATAATTACATGTATCAGAGGATGTGACGGGAGACTAGAGCATCCTCTGGGTACCCAAATCAAACCAGGAACAACGAATGATATACACGGACCAAGAGAACGAATGGTTGAGCAAACCAGCAAAGAACAAGAGGGCCAGCAATCAGACAGCGGACGGACGACCACCCAGGGGCAAGGACTACCGCAAGCACGACTGGGCCATAACCACGACCATAGAAGTGGACGGTGTCTCATACGTGATGCCGGTACAGGTATAATGAAGTTCTATCGTTGGTACGAGATGTACCGTGTGTACAGCACCTACAGCCAATTCAGTTGCAACACCTACATCCGGTAGCATGGACGGATACTACTTCAGCATAAAGAGATTCCTGATCATCACTGCGTGTCTGCTGATCGCATACCACATGTTCTTCTAGCCCATTATAACAGCACATATCAAGGGTTGACACATGTCGCATTATATTGTATTATAATGATATATGCCACTTACACCAATAGTAATAGAACAGACATCCAAGGGCGAGAGAAGCTACGATATTTTCAGTAGGTTACTCAAGGATAGAATCATTATGTTGGAAGGACCGATAGAGGAACACACCGCATCAGTGCTGTGTGCCCAACTGTTATTCTTGGAATCACAAGATGCCACGAAGGATATAATACTTTATATCAATTCGCCGGGCGGACTGGTAACGGCAGGTATGGCTATCTATGATACCATGCAGTATGTGAGATCAGACATACAAACAATAGTGGTGGGCCAGGCTTGTTCTATGGGCTCACTCCTAGCAAGTGCGGGTGCCAAGGGCAAACGATACATGCTACCACACGCAAGGCACATGATACACCAACCACTGGGCGGGGCGAGCGGACAGGCGACAGACGTCGAGATCAGGGCAAACGAACTGTTGAGATGGAAGCGAGAGCTCACAGAGATCTACGAGAAGAACACAGGACAACCCCTACAGAAATTGAAGGACGACATGGAACGGGACAAGTTCATGAACGCGGAAGAAGCCGTAGCGTATGGACTAGTTGATAAAATAATCACGACCAGAGACGACGACAACAAGGAGTAATATGAAAATACTATGCGTATTATACGATGACCCAAAAGACGGAATGCCCGCGACTTATCCACTGACGGATCTACCAAAATTAGACAAATACCCAGACGGCATGACACTGCCATCACCAAAAGGCAGAGACTTCATACCAGGTGAACTGCTAGGTTGTGTATCAGGGGAACTAGGACTTAGAAAGTTTCTAGAGGACGCAGGACACGAACTTGTTGTAACTTCTAGCAAAGACGGTGACGACTGCGAAGCAGACAAAGAGCTAGTAGATGCAGACGTTGTTATCTCTCAACCGTTTTTCCCTTACTATCTGACAAGAGAAAAAATGGAGAAAGCAAAGAACCTCAAAATGGCAATCACGGCAGGTATAGGATCTGATCATGTTGACCTACAGGCGGCCATGGATCACAAGGTCGATGTTGTAGAAGTCACCTACTGCAATTCAAGATCTGTTGCAGAACACATAGTGATGATGATTGTTTCTATGGTTAGAGACTATCACACACAACACAGAATAGTCAACGAAGGTGGTTGGAACATTGCTGACGCAGTACAAAGATCATATGACGTTGAAGGTATGCACATAGGTACAGTCGCGGCTGGACGTATTGGCTTAGATGCACTGAGAAAAATGAAACCATTTGATGTACATCTACATTACTTTGACAGACACAGACTACCCGAAGCCGTGGAGCAAGAGTTAAATCTTACTTTCCATGAGTCCGTGGAGTCAATGGTCAAAGTATGTGACGTTGTGACAATCAACTGTCCACTACACCCAGAGACGGAAAACTTATTTGATGCTGAAATGATAAGCAAGATGAAAAAAGGTGCTTACATTGTCAACACTGCAAGAGGCAAGATCTGTAACAGAGAAGCCATCGCAGATGCATTGAAGAGTGGACAACTGTCTGGTTATGCAGGAGACGTTTGGTTCCCACAACCAGCACCAAATGATCACGTTTGGAGATCAATGCCAAATCATGGTATGACACCACACACATCAGGAACATCACTATCGGCACAGACAAGATATGCTGACGGTGTCAGAGAGATACTAGAGTGTTTCTTTGGAGGCACAGAAATAAGAAATCAATATCTTATTGTGCAGAATGGAGAACTTGCTGGCATGGGTGCCCACAGTTACAGTAAAGGAACTGCGACAGGTGGATCAGAAGAAGCGGCAAAATATAAAAAATAGGAGCAACATGACAGACGACAGATCAGAAGACGCCAGCTACGAGAACGAAGGTAAAAGAGACTACTCACCGATGGTGCAGATCTCCCTAAAGGAGTACGACAAGTTGAAGGAGAGATCCAAATACATCACCGACAGGGATCTGATCGGTTGCATAGACAAGATAGAAGAACTCGTGAGAGCACTGAGAAAACACATAGTAAGAAGCGACTTCAAATAATTTCCGCACGAAACACAAGCTATTAAATATACACGTGAAACAATTCAACGAAGAACTACTCACCAGTGACTGGCGAAAGAACCGCCCGCAGAAATATGGGTTCAAGATGACAGACCAAAAAACCCTACACAAGCACCAACGACTCCTTCCACCCGAACTGATAAAAGATAAAACAATACTGGACATAGGGTCATACATATCACAGACCGGGGACTGGTGTCTGAACCATGGTGCAACAAAGTACACAGGGGTAGAAATAATCAAGGACTTCGCGGACAAGGGCACGGAGTTGATGCAGAAATATCACGCAGGCGAGAACTGGAACATCATCAATTGTAGCCTAGAAGATTACTTCGCGAACCACAAGGAGAAATACGATATAATTTTCTGTTGGGGTGTGTCATTCAGCCAGATAGATCATGCATGGTTTATAAAAAATCTAAGTGAACGTTGCGACCACATGGCCCTCAATTGGAGACATCCCAAGGTGATGTGGAACGATAACCATGGAGATATATCAGACGAACTATGGAAAAAATTGGAATACGAGATACCCTATCAAGAATGGCAAGAAGATGAGATGACCCAGACAGCAGGTAAAAACGCAAGTGTCTTTTGTTCTTCAGTACACACCAGCATAAAAGCAGTTCAACTGCTTATGAAAATGAATGGATTTTCATCCACGACAGACAGTTATGAGTTTTTCAAAACAGTAATGCCGGAGGACATGGGTATGTTCAGGGACAAAGACAGACCCGGTTTTTTTACAGTCGAGGGCACCCGTGATGACACGGTATCCAAACCAAATGTTTTCAATGAGATGGTTAACAATCCGGAGGTGTGGAATGAAAAATGGATCAACTGGTCTTAAGGACTGGGAGTTTGATGACAGCATCGCTCCTGTGTTTGTTGAACACGCCAGGCAACACATACCAAACTACGAAGCAGTAACGGACAAGTGTACAAGATATTGTACATTAAATCTAGATAAACAATCTAAGATAATCGATGTAGGGTGTGCTACAGGACACACACTAAAAAAACTCCATTCTCAAGGTTTTAAAAACTTACACGGAGTGGATAACAGCAGGCACATGATCGACCTTGCACCAAAAGATATTGCAACCTACATAATAGATGATAAGTTCCCGAAGGGCATGTATGATATAATTTTATGCAACTGGACCTTGCACTTTGTCAAGGACAAGAAGGAACACCTGATCTCCATGAGTGAAAGTTTAGAAGAGGGAGGCACGTTGATCTTGAGTGAAAAGACAAGGACCGATGCCGAAATGACCCGACTGTATCACGACCAAAAGATGCAACTGGGCGTGTCTAAAGAGCAAATAGAACAAAAACAAAAACAACTCAAGAATGTGATGTACATAGAGTCTGTAGATTGGTATCAGGGTGTGCTAAAGGCACTAGGATTTTCGGTCACTATCATCGACGCCGACTGGTGCTTCACTACGTTCCTTTGCAAAAAGGAAAAACCCAAGGGAGGAAAATGGATACAAGGGACATACCTCACTGGGTGGTAGGCGACAAACACATCTACAATCAATTGGAAGCGTGGCAAGAGATAGGAGAATCCAAGCGAGAATTCAGATTCTATTTCCACGATCATGTTTATGATCGCTATGACTGGTCCAGAGAACCTACACAAACATGGGACAACCTAGTGCATCAACGTTGCCTGCAGTTGCGTCAAAAATACAGGAAACTATCTTTATGGTATAGCGGGGGCAGGGATTCACACCATGTCCTAAGATCATTTGCCAAGCACAAAATACCCATAGACGAACTATTATTGTTGCACTGGACGATGAATCCGATACGGTCAGCAGAATATTACGACTGGCAACTGCCACTGGCCAATCGCTACAAGGAGATAAACCCACAAGTAAAAATAACAACAGTGGAGGTCGGCTCTAAACAGTATGAAAGATATTACGGTTGGATGACCCCCGATAAGAAGTATTTCGTGGACGACGGACTATTCCAACCTAGTGATTTTGAATGGTTCACAGTGAACCTGTGTAACATTTCCGACAGTAGCACAGGAGTTATCGTTGCTCTAGAAAAACCATACCTTTATCTAAGTGCAGGTAAAATTTATCATAGATTTATTGACAAGGTAATTAGGGAGTATCGTGGATCTATTAGTGAGTTCGAGATGTTTTACTACGCACCAGAGATGCCGGAACTGTACATAAAACAGTGTCATATTTTAGCAAAGTACATGAAACAAAATTATCCAAACAAGGACCAAGGGTTTTTTGACGAGTTCATCGAAAACCCCCACGGGCACTATTACAGTGAATTCAATACAGCTTGTGGGCGTGGGCCAGCCATTAACGAGGATGTGCCAGCAAACAACGGAAAAAACAAATACACCGGAGCACACACACTTTTTGATGGCCTCATAGACCTAGCCAAAAAAGAAAACTTTCAATCATTAAAAGTATGGGAAGACTATTCTAGTCATTGGACAAATAAAACACCCCAGGCGTTTGAAAAGAATTACAGGACCGGTGCCACGGGTATACGTAGTAATCCAAAGTTCATTATGGATTATGCTCAGTAGCCCGGCATATCAACACCGGTCCAACTAAAATTTAATTAAATTGTTCTTCTTCTGTAGAACCTTCTAGAGCACTCAACGTAGTACTTCCTGTAACGACTTTTGCTATCTCGTCAAAGTATCCTGCACCTACTTCTCTTTGGTGTTTGACTGCCGTGAATCCATCGACCTGTGCCGCAAACTCTTTCTGTTGTAGTTCAACGAACGCAGTCATTCCTGTCTCTTTGTATTTCTTAGACAGATCGAACATGCTGTGGTTCAGCGAATGGAATCCTGCAAGTGTGATGAACTGAAACTTACAACCAATCTCGCCCAACTCGTCTTTAAAACTTCTTATCTGTGTGTCTGTTAGTTTGGCTTTCCAATTGAATGACGGAGAACAGTTGTAGGCAAACATCTTGTTTGGAAACTTCTTACGCACTTCTGTGCAGAACTCTTTGGCTTCTCCGATGTCTGGGTTACCTGTTTCCATCCATATTAGATCACAGTACGGTGCATACGCAAGTCCACGTGCAATGGCCTGTTCCATGCCAGCATTGGTCCTATAGAAGCCCTCTGCTGTACGTTCGCCTGTTATGAATTTTTTATCTGTATCGTCGTGGTCGCTAGTAATCAAGTTACCTGCAAGTGAATCCGTCCTCGCAATGATAACAGTCGATACGCCCATTGTGTCTGCGGCCAGTCTTGCCGCTATCAGTTTCTGGACCATCTCGGAAGTTGGTACTAAAACCTTACCGCCCATGTGTCCGCATTTCTTTGCAGACGACAGTTGATCCTCGAGGTGTATACCGGCCGCACCTTCCCTGATCATGTGTTTGAATAGTTCGTGTGTGTTCAGCACCCCACCAAACCCTGATTCGGCATCTGCGACTATCGGTAAGAAATAATCTGTGTCTCCTGTGCCTTCCATTGTTTGTATCTGGTCTGCACGTATGAATGTGTTGTTGATCTTCTTGATAACGTTTGGTACACTTTCGGTGTTGTACAACGACTGATCAGGATACATCTCATCTGACGAGTTTGCATCTGCCGCCACTTGCCATCCAGAAAGATATACTGCGTCTAGTCCGGCCTTGGCCTGTTGTAATGCTTGGTTACCTGTGAGGGCACCCAAGGCACTCACGTAGGGCAAGTTGTTTAACTTATTCCAGAGTTTATTAGAGCCGTCCTCGGCCAATGTGTATTTGATGTTCGCGGTACCGCTCAACCTCTTTACGTCCTCTTGCGAGTAAGGTCTAACAACGCCGTCCCATCTACTGGAGTTCCAATCTATTGACATGTACGTATATATTAACTTGCCTGTTGTACAGTATCTGATGTGGTCTCCATCATGGGAGTACTATTTACAGTCACGACTTCTAGCATCTCAGGTGTTTCATCCCAACAGCAGTCGTCACGAGAAACACATTTACTTTCAACGTAAACCTTTTTACTTTTATTTTTGTCTTCGTACATTGTTTTGTTCCTTTTGTAAATTAATGTTTGTAAATTTACTTATAGTAAATAATACACTAAAACTGTAGAAAATCAAGTCATACGCTGTAAACGATGTAAATGTTTTGTAAATTTAAATTTACAAAATTTACAAACTGTACGTACGGTATATTAGTTTAGGATTATCTTTAGGATGGACTTCTCGCCCAGGTAGATCTCTGTCTCTGCTTTTGTTTTGATGCATTGGTATTTGACGTTTGCATTGTATTGCCTTTCAGCAGTACGCTTACCTCTCAGGCACTTGGCCATGGAGTCTTGTATTCTGTGTTCCTTGATCTCGCCGCCAACAAACATCAACAGTGCGAATACTGTTTCAATCATTATTATTTCCCATTCCCATTTTCATATTTGATATCCCTGTCAGCATCTTTCAATTTCTCGATGTTATCCACTGCTTTGTCCATCTGCTCGTTCAGGAACTCTATGTTTATCTTGTTGTTGGACATCGCATCCAAGTGTTTCTGCATTCTCTCAAAACTTTTGTACAGGTCTTCTATTAACATGAACTGTTCTATGTCCTGTGAACTCTGACCCAACTCACCCCTAGGATACTTGATCCTGAATTCGTTGTTCTTTTCAATGTCTGCTGTAAGTTGCTCTTCGGCATGTTCTAGATCTTTTGTCAGCGATGCGTTACGCATTTCGATAAGTGTTAGTCTTTCGATAACTCCAAAGTAAGCCCACACACCAACAGCAACAGCGGCCATTATAGAAATTAAATTCTTCATGGGCATTGATATTGATGTGTTGTCGCTAATTTTCATACTCTACCCAATCGGTTGACCGTTCTCTCCCTTTCGCTGTTTCACTTTCTTTGCCACAGCTTTTGTTTCTTTTTTAGACGCAGGTGCCTCGCCACCTACCCATGCCTCGTTGACATCCGCGGTAGACTTGTCGTCTGCTTTGTATCTGCCATTCTCTCTTGCACGTTTAGGTTCTGCTTTTGGTCCTACTAAATGTTTTAACCAGCTCCACATAATTTATTCTCCCTCACCTTGTTTGATGTATTTCACTCGTCCAACAGAACGTTTGCTTATCCTTTTAGTCCTGATGTATTTCTTGTTACCGATCTTATAAACTATCGGTTTCTTGGGTTTCTCAATAACAAACATCTTGTCATATGCATCAATAAGGTTTTTGAACCAGTTGTACATAAGGCTACCTCCATATCTATTACTTCTTAAAAGGGTTTAATCCTTTAAATCCCTTCACAGCACCTTTGGTTTTGCTACTAACTTCCTTGCCGATAGCTTTGCCAAGTTTCTTGGCATTGCCAATAATGTCAGGCATCTTTGGTAGTTTGAATTTCATACTACTTCTCCCTTTTGTATAGAGTCCAAGCACCATACCCAATTGCTCCCCACGCCGCTAACTTGGCTATAGGTCCTGCAATCAATACAACAACGCCTACTGCTATAAGCACAGCGCCATCCCATGATGTTCTTTCTTCTACTCTATCTTTTACCCATTTAATCGGATTCATATATGATCCTCCTATATTGTATTGTGAATGTATTTATCGGGATTGAGACTCGTTCTTACACTGTTTGCACTGGCAATCGGGGCAGTCTTGGCACTGGCCACATGATCTCTTGCAGTGCTGTTCACAGCCACATATCTCACATATGAATTCTATCATCATTTGTCCTCCTCGGTCTTTCCCAGGTCTTTCTTGTCCTGGCAGGCGGAAGGAGCAAACATACAACCTAATACGGTGCTGATGGCATCGAGTTTACCAATCGTGTCCATCTCGGTTGGTACGGTGTTGACTTTTGGTTTGGCACAACTGGTCGCACCAATACCAATCAAAATTAATGTCAGTAATATAATAATTTTTCGTTCCATGTCTTTGCTCACAATAGTATTTACTGCAGGTTGTAATTGGTAATATAATGGTATTATGTTATTAGCTTTTCTGGAAGTCTTTGGCAATCTTGCCAGTGTTTGGCCCTTGCTTGATCACATACTCCTGTGTGCCATTCGCACCGACCTCAACTTCCTTACGTAAAGTCTTGAACAGGAGTTTCTCTTTGGATGCTCTCTGTTGCTTGGCTATTGCTTCTGTTATTGCTTTTGAATCTCTCATAACTTTATTGTATAGCATATTTATGTGTTGTCAACAGGGCTGATATGCGTATAGAACATACGTGCATTTAAACACCTTTAAGTGCGTATATTATAGCAAATGTATAACTGCTCCAAGCTATGCTTTACCATGCGTGTACACTGCTCTGTGTAGCACTAACAGGTACGTACGACATTGTTTAAAAGGTAGACACATAGATGTTTGTAGTATATTATTATGTTGTGTTAACGGAGGCCCCTTTAGCTCATCTGGTAGAGCAACTGATTTGTAATCAGTAGGTGGTCTGTTCGACTCGGACAAGGGGCACCACTAACACAACTCTCAAGACAAACGCTATGCTGACTTTTTTGGTAATAATGGTTGTTTTGGTAAGTTTGGTATATTTGGGGGATTAGCTCATCTGGGAGAGCGCCTGATTTGCATTCAGGAGGTAGCAGGTTCGATCCCTGTATCCTCCACCACATGGGGGTGTAGCTCAGTTGGTTAGAGCGATCGCCTGTCACGCGATAGGTCGAGGGTTCGAGTCCCTTCACTCCCGCCACTAAAGAGTGCCCGTAGTTCAGTTGGATAGAATGTTGGTTTCCTAAACCGAAGGTCGCATGTTCGAATCATGCCGGGCACACCATGAGCACACGTGTGTACCTTAAATTGAAGTAGTAACATTGTCCCACGATAATGGATCTGCACTGACCTGTTTCATTAAATTTTTGAAATCTTCTAGTTGCATGAATGTCTGTAAAGTAAAATCAACGTTAGTGTTCCAATCTTCTATCTTGTTGAAGTAGACAGTATCTACACCATACCTATGACCCAGTTCCAGCATCGCTTCTAGTTCATGCCAATTATCCTGCTGTACAACAAAATGCAAGTTAAATCTAAAGTCTTTCTTCTTTTTTAGTTCCGCTATGCATTCTAACGCCTCAATTATTTTCCCCCACTTGCCGCCAAGTCTTAATTTCTCATATGTTTTTTTGCTGGCACCATCTATGCTGACTCCTAATTCTTGTAGGTTGTTGATAATATGCGGCACGGTGTTGTAGAACTCCTTAAACATGAGTCCGTTGGTCAGTACTGAATATTTGATGTTATCTCTCTTAGGGGTGTGTCCCATGAAGTGTCTGTAAACATGGGAGGCGAAGGGATCACCATCTGATCCCATGTGCACCTGTATAGGGTGTTGGAAATTGTGCAACCAATCATTTATCTTGTCTGCAAGTCGCATACCTAAGTTGAATGCAGGCCCCTTCTTGTGGAATATTAAACTGTTACGACAACTAGGACATCTCAAGTTACAGGACTCGTCTATAGCAAGTCTTAGGTGTTTGATTTTCTGCTCTGTTGCCTGATAAAACAGTCCTGATCTTATATACGAACACTGTGATTGATTACAGAATCTGTACGTGCCGTCACTTATGGAGTCCTGCATGAGCCGGTGCATATCAGATCCAATTATGTCCTGCAGACCCTTTGCCTGCAGATTGCCAATGCTCTGTGGCAACCAGGCGGTGCACTCACAGGCGTAGCATGATCCTTGCTTGTCTATCAACACGGTATCAAAGGGCCTTGCACATGATTGTTGTATTTGCAGATTCTTTTTAGTGTCTATGCCATAGTGATCGAACAGTCTTTGATTTATCATTTGTTCGGATCCGTGATCATGTCCAGTGTTAGTGCTGTTCCTTCGGCAACCTCCGGTTGGTTGATATCATCAACTTCTTTCTTCTTCGCTAACCTACGTTCTTCACGTTCCTGTTGCTTACGTAATTTCTTGTCACCCCTGGTGTTCTTGTAATCATAGTGGATTCCCATGGTAATCTCCTTGATGTTTCTAGTAATTATCGGTGTGGCTAACGGCCATTGTAAAAAATTACACGTCCGCTTTGCTACGTAAATACTCCATGCGAGTAGCAGTAGTAACAGACACAGCAAACAACAAACACTATCTGAAATACCTAGAGTCATTTGCCAAAGGCAGTTCCGGGGATCTGGTCAGCAGTGCCGAGGCACACAAGTATGATGTGGCCGTTATCTTTGGAAGTTACAAAAAGGAAAGAGTAAAACCAGCACACAGGGGCAAGGGCAAAGTCATAGAAAGCGGTATGCCCTATGTACAACTAGAAACCCAATTGGTGGGCAGACCCATAACAACGGCCCTGCACGATGAATTTAGGGTGGGCGTAAACGGATTCCTTTGGGATGATGCCAGGTGGGGATTTGAACACATAGAATCTGACAGGACTAAAAAAGTTTTTGAAAGGAACGGGTATGATCCGACCATCGAATGGAAGACGTCGGGTGAACACATATTGGTCTGTATGCAGAAGGTCGGAGACGCTAGCCTGAGGGGTACCGATGTTTTCGATTGGACAGACAAGACTGTTGAGCAGATACGTAAACACAGTGACAGGAGGATCGTGGTGAGACCCCACCCTCTCTACAGGAAATCTACACTACATCAAGCACTACGAGAAAAAGTGTTGAAGGTAGCAGATGTGCATTGGCAGGAAACAGATTTGTTGAAGGGCGGCTTCGTGTCCATACAAGAACAATTATCAAAAGCATGGTGCACGGTCACGTACACATCAGGAGCAGGAATAGATGCGGTACTGCAAGGGACACCTAATGTAGCGTGTGACTCGGGAAGCATGGTGTATGATGTGAGCAGTAAGGAGATAAGTGAAGTTGAAGATCCGTTCACTGGAGATAAAACAGAATGGGCAAACAAGATAGCACATTGTCAATGGAGCATTGCAGAATTCGAATCTGGGGAGTGTTGGGAACATGTGAGTAAAAGCATATGAAATATCATTTGAGCAACGGTTGTAGTTTCAGCACAAAGAAAGTGTATGGCAGTTGTCATCAACAGTTAGGACAACATCTGGAAATACAAGAACCAACGATCAACCTTGCCAAGGGAGGCAGAGGCAATGACAGGATAGTCAACACTACCATGCATTGGTTCTTCAAGAATCCAGACAAGATAAAGGACACTTTCGTGAGTGTTGGTTGGAGCACTGGATACAGGTGGGACTATGTCAGCAGTGCAAGAACACCCACAGTAAAGCAGGGCGGAATCAAGGGTGAACTGCTGAAATTTGATTACCAATGGGGAACGTGGCAGTTGCCTCAGCATGACTTCTTCATGCGTGACAAAGACTTCGATGTTGAGTTGGCCAGTGTTGTAAAACTGTATACCAATATTCTATCCCTACAGTATTTTTTAAAGTACCACAACATACCATACGTGTTTTATCATGCACTAACAAATGATCTACCCGATAACGAAGTGAACGGCAAACCCAGGCAGGATTTAAAATTACTCAAGGATCAGATAGATCGGAAACACTTCTACAACTTCGAGAGCAGTGAGTACGCAAAGGAAAATGTGCAGATGCAATTGAACAACAGATCGTCGTCAGGCCATAAGGTGAGTGTTAACAACAAGGACTACACACAGAGTCACTTTGAATTCGTTGCCAAGAACGGTTGGGTGAAATCTGCCAATGACGGACATCCTAATGAGCAAGGACATCACAAGTGGGCAGACCTGTTACATGAGTTCGTGAAGACTAACAAGTTGTACAAGTAATATTACTTAATCACAACACAACTGGCCTGGTATGCCCAGTTTCTATTCAATGGTTTGATCTCCCTGTCAAACTGATCCAACCATTCTACTAATGCTAAGAACTCATGATCTTGCCACTTGCTCATCTTGCCGGACAATCTAAAATTACAAAATTCGTCAAACGTGATAACTGTCCCTGGTACGATCTGGCCATCCAACGAGCCCAGCACTTCCTTGGTCGAAGAATATATGTCAGCGTCCATGTGAAGGAAACTGATAGGTCCGGGGTTGTTTGTTTTCCAATCCGGTAGTGTGTCTTTGAACCATCCCTTGTGCAACTGGATGTGCTCCGGTACCACAGGTGGATCGCAACTCATGTCGTCCACTGTGCCGGTTCCGTGATTCCACTCTTCGGGTAAACCCTCCCACGAATCAAATGCATGTATGACCTGATCGGGGTATTGGTCAATGAGCCACTTTAGGCTCCGGCCCTCCCTTACTCCAAATTCGCACCAGTGACCCGGGATCCTGATCTGTTTTGCTGATTCTATGAGATGTCTGTGTATGCTCTGTTTGTAGTCGGCAGATGTAGATTCTCCAACATATATAGGGTCAAGTGCTATCCACTGCTCTAGTAGTTCTCTACCCGTACCTGTGATATTCTCCAACAGCCTCTTTAGTTGGCCTTTGCTCTTGACTGTTTTTATAGCCTTACTCATGTAGGATTACTGTTCTTCGTCTGAATGCAATTCGTTTAACAGTTGTCTCAGTTTACCACCTTCGACATTTGCTTTGACCTTCACCCCAAGGTTATCTCCCTTACGAGGATCCGGCATACTTGGTCTAGTATCTTTTGTCGTGTCGTCGGATGACACTTTTGATGTTTGCTTCAGTGAGTCGTATATCTTGTTCTTGCCCTGTTGGTTGTAGCTCTGTGATTCTTCCTCATCCAAACTACTGATTCTCAAACTATCGACATTAAATTCTAGGTCAACTTTTTGTCCAACCCCACTAGATGATCTAGTCTTCATGAACTGTATTTGGTATCTTCCACGTTCTTTCATCGCTCTACTTGTGAATATACCAATCACGTTATCTGCTGTTTGTATCTTAGATAGTCCACCTGAGATGTGAGAGTGATCAAACTCTATCTCTTCAACCGATGCCCTGTTCAACTGTGATGCTGTTGCCAACACACATTGTTTCTCAACAACTAAATTCCTCAATTCCTCTGACACATACTTGTCTTTGATGAACAAGTCTGCTGGTGATATCCTTTTGCTCTTAGGCATCATAAGATCCAAGTAATCAATTAGTATGCAGTCTATTTTCTTTTTTGATTTAAGTTCTAGTTCTTTGAGATATGTTCTTATGTCTAGCACATTACTCCCACTTGGCAAGTATTTGATCTGTAGGTTACCTGACTTCTTGGCCAACATCTTGACTTTCATTTCAACATCATCAAGTTGTTTCATCACAGACCTAGTTGGAATATTGGTCATCATGGCATCCAGTCTCATTGCCGTTAGTGCTTCTGATAATTCGAAAGAGATGTAACAAACATTCAATCCGGCAGTTGCCCAGTTGACTGCGAGATTCTGCAAGAACAAACTCTTACCTGCACCCGAACCACCTGCAAAGATGTTCAGTTCGCCTCTGTTAAATCCACCAAACAGTTTCTTATCTAGGCTTGCCCATCCTGTGCTTATCTGTCCATTGTTATCTTTTAATGCTTGTAGTCTACCCTTTGGATCATCGAAGTAATCTGTTCCTAGGTCTCTTGTGAGTCCAACGCTGACAGCTTCTTTGACCATGTCTTCCACAGGACCGTAGTCACCCTTCTCTAGAAGATCTGCAGATGAAAGTATTGCACTTTCGAGTGCTTTGTGTCTAGCAAATGTTTCAAATTCATCTAACAGCCAGTTAAAGTGCGCCGGGTCTAGATCCTTTGCCTGTTTTAATTGTATCTCGTGCGATGCATTTATCTGTTCTACTTCAGGCATCACTTTGTATTCGTCCATGTAGTCTTTGACAAACTTTGCGATAGGTTGTAACTTACGATCAAACGATTCGGGTTTGAATATGTTCTGTGCCCTAGCAAACGATTCGGCATCCGCCAATAGCATTTCGATGTACAATTTCTGCACGTCGAATGAATAGTTCTTGGCCTGGTGCTGTGGTTCGTTGTTATTATAATCAGCCATACATTTTTCTCTTCAAATCTATTTTCAGTTTACTTCGTTCTGTTGTTTTTAATATTGATTGTATAGTAAACAGTCTACCATATTTTAACACAGCATCGGCCACATCGTCAACTCCATCTTCCCATTCCGGGAAAGCGACTCCCCAGCCAAATTCTGTTGCTTGGTTAATTAGTTTCTCTCCTGGTGCGTCTCTGTCTGGTACTACGATTATCTGTCTGCCCAGACCTTCTATCAGCTCTCGCTGTGTATCATTTATCTCTGATCCCAGTATGCTTACTCCAGAAACGGTAATTGCATCGAACGGTCCTTCCGTTACCAGTACAAACTTCCTTGACCAATCTTGTGCATCCATGTTGAACACATATCCAGGCTGTACGTCAGTGTAGTATTTGACTTTGGTAGATTGCTCAAACATCCTACCTGAGAAGCCTACTATGTCACCACGCCAGTAGAACGGTATCAATAATCTTTTATCGACATCCCAATTCTTATTTGTGGAATACATAAAGTCATACCAGTCAGCCCCTATCCCTCTTCCTTCCAGGTACTTTAATAAATTATCAATAGAAGATGTCTCATCAGCTGACAACAGATTGCCTAACATCTTCTCCAACCAAATTTCTAGCTTCCTTGCACCGTTGGGTAATTCTCTTTTGTTGAATGTGACAAATTTCTTCTTCTCATATTTTACATCACCTTCCTCTTCACGCATGGCCTCTATGGCCATCTTTCTTATGGTGTCGTCGGCTATTCCAATGTATCCCATGAATGTCCGCATCTTTTGGTTGAGCTTACGTCCTGTCACATAGTTTGCTTTGAATCCACAGTTGAAACAATGGAAAGATATCGTGCCATCGGCACTGCTCATTATGCCACCACGCTTCTTCCTGTCGGCCGACTCTCCGTTGTGTACACAACAAGGTGCATTGAAACTTATCCAACCACTGGGTGTTTTCTTTCGACCCGCAGGCAGAGAAGTCAGAACTGTATTCTGTATAACATTCATTAACTATATTTTACTGTCTATATAGGATTTTGTCAACTAGGCCGGTATTACCTGGATCATTGCCCCACGTGAATCTCACGTTGTGGTATACGCCTGTGAAGTTGAAATTGGTGACGCCAGTCGAACCGGAAAATGTATTTGTTGCACTTGCTTCGTTGTCCATGGTAATATCAAAATAATCAGTTGGTGCTGATGGATTCGATACCATTGTACCTTGCACTTTAACTGTTCCTGTGAAATCTTTTGTGTACACTGCAATACTGTGTAATGCTTTGTTATTGTTGATCCCAGGCCTGGCATCTATTGTACTTGATAATTTTGCCAATGACTTGGCGTCAGCGGTTACCGTGAAGTTTGTTATAGATGTGCTTGCCGTAAATTCCGGGTATGCACCATCTAGTAATTCTATTGTTCCAGCGGCCGAATAGCCAGTGTCTGCGTATGTCACTTCTCTGCTACCATCTGCTTTGACCTCACGAACTGCAAAGTTGTAAAACTTGCTATCTAAAGGCAGTAGATCTCCTTCTGTTATTGTGGTACTAGCATCACCCTTTGTGCTAACCGTGGAGCCATCATCTAGTATTGTCAGTGTTTTTGTGATAACTGATTTTTTACTTTCAGTGTCAATAACATTTAATTCGTAAGTTTTTGCTGTGATATCTTGTGCCTTCTGATCCTCGTTCTTGAACGTGAATGTGATGGGATTTGATACTCCCCTATGAAGCGTTAAACGTCTATCGTACACTTTTGTGTTTCCTCCGTGATAACCACTTATGTAGGCGATTACCAAGTTGTTTATTAAATACCTTTGTACTGTTTGCATAATACATATTTAACAGTATTTATAGATAGATTATGAATGAGATTTTTAACACGTTAAGAGACAAGTTCCCATTTTTGAGCCTAATACGAAAGGGCGACATGGAATTTGTAGGCATAGTGCAGAATGAAGACATCAATGTTATCAGCTTCTATGACTATGGTAGGATAATGATGCCCCAGGACAAGATGACATTCTTGAAATATGGTGAAACTTGGTGGCACGAATCCAACAGGAAAATACCCATAAACATATTTCTCAAAGGCGATTTCCGATATTTCCGTTCAACATTAGTAACGTTAAACTCAAAGGATGTTGAAATAGTACATGGACCAACTGTTAAACTTTCTGAAATTTCAAAGAAACGAGTAAAGAGAAGAACTATCCAACTAGTTAGACGCCCCGTTTAATTACGGACAAAAAAAAAGATCGCTGTCTGCGATCCCATTTAATATCAATACCACGAGGGCTCCAAATCTTCTGCCAATGAGGCAGTTCCTTGCGAATCCAAATCTCACTCATTTGCCAGTGTTTGTTTAACACCTTGATTGGCCTTTTACTTTTATCCCGCCAAAGGAAATCTAAATGTGTTACGAACTCAACACCAGTCATGGGTCCAGCGTCAGATAGGTCAACGATTTTGTTTGGAAGTTTTTTAGTGAGTTTTTTAATCTTGTGTTGCACTAAAGCTATATTTAGCACGTGCCAGCAAATTCATCTGGACAACAATCGCTTGTGCATAAGCAACAGCATGTGACTTCTTAAAGAAATACGATCCGTCTGTGGGCTTGGTCCATACTTCATCAACTATCTCCTCCCACTCCTTGTACATCAGCTGTCTCTTGGCAGGACGTATGATTGCAAGTACAGCCGCAAGTTGTTCAACGGTCTTTGGTTCCAGTTTGGACACTATGTTATAATGGCCATTTAGGTGAAAAAGGTTTTCAACCACTTTTGGATCTTTCAACATATCCCAATCAGGTTCCTGTATCATTAATTCAACAAGTTCTTGTTCTGACTTAACTTCTTTGTATAGGTTCACATTAAGGCAGTCGATCTTGAAGTAACCCCTGTCTTCTGCTTTCTTGTAATCCAATGATGCATGTCCAGTGACTGGATGTTCTGGTACAGCATGGAAGTACACTCCCGTCTTGTGTTTCTCTGTCTTACCTTCCTTGATCATGGATGCTGGTGTGTGCTTGAACAGTTTTAATGTTCCGTCCCTGTCAAAAAAATCTATGTCTACATCAGGCATCAGTGTATGCTTCCTTTGTCTTTCTCATTATGTTTGATAAACTCTTCCTTTGATCCAGGTTGTAATAAATCTATCACATCCAGTAATGCTCTGTATCCTGCACTGTTTATCATTGCTGTGTCCATCTTTGGTACTAATATTTTTCTTATGTCCCCGCTCTTGCTTATGATAACACAACTGTCACCGTCAACAAAATCTAATTCATCTGAATGATCAACATCTATCTTAGACAATCTTCGCCTCCTTGGCTGTGTCCTGCACAAGCAAGTGGTCAGCCGGAAAGCTTCTGAACTTGTTTGCCCAGTACTCTGGATTTATAAATCTTTGTGTCATTTGTAATTGTTCGTCGCTAAATGATTTTAACATTTTTTTACCTGCGTTGCAACCCATTAACAACCATGGACTTATTTTTCCTTGCTGTATGTGTTGGACTGCTCTGTTTGTGTTGACGAGTCTGAAGTAATCAGGCCATTGTGCATTTTGTTCTGTGGCCCAGTCCATCATGGTAGCTATGCTCCTTTGCAAGGCCGCCTCAACTGGCTCACCTTTTATTGCATCAATCAGGTATGCTTCGTAAAGATCGTCTCTTGCCCAGTGGTCTAGTTTGATCTTTGAGTGTAGTACATAGTTGATATATTTGTCAGGATACAATGGATTGATATGCATAATGTATCTGCCAAACTTAACAAATGCGTTGTAGTACGCACTGTCACAGAAATCTTCATACGTCCTGGGTTTGCTGTTGTGTTGGTGCACTTCGTAGAATCTTTGGAATACCATGAAAGCGTTCACTACCCACTTCTCATTTCGTTGTAGGTGTCTTCTCTTTGGTTCGCACAAGTGTACTTGCAGTGTTCTTTCTTTTGCAAATGTTTTGTCGCAGTAGGTACACTTATTTAGATTTGATGCCATGTGCTTCTGATAGACCCTTAATTAAGTTGTCGTGTTGTGTATTGTTTATTAATAGTTGTTGGTTGTGTTTTAAGATTGTTAGCATACTGGCATATAAATGATATAATTCATCAAGACTTTTATCACAAATATTTTTCACAATATTTGTTATCTTTTTTATTTTTTCTATGTCGTTATCCTCATCGTATGATTCGTCCCAATATTCGCTGAAAGTTTTAAAGCCCATTGATTTTAAATATTTCAAAGATCCGTTATCACCGTTTATACAAAATGGAGAACCATAAGCGATGGCCTTCCATGTTTTCTCAGTGATGTATACACCCTCGTGTGTTTTTTTAGTCTCCGATGATATCCACAGGAAACTCTCATCAAAAATGTATGACTCATTGTAGCCTGCCCTCCAATGTTGGTTGTCTCTGTTGTCATAATTTAACGGTAGATTCTCAATAAACTTATTCTTATTTGTGCTCCAGTTTTCAAATCCGTTCATAAACGAGCTCGTTGTTACAGTATCATCGATCCAGTTAGAGTTTTTAGATTCATCTAGCTCTTGATAGTCCTCACAACTGACATTGCCTTTGTCAACAAGCATATTATTCCATAAACTGTAGGTCATTCCGTACCTGTGGTTTCTCGGAGTTCCCTTACATAAAGAACTAAAATACTTTTTAAATGATCTGACTTTTATTTCATGTCCGTTTGCAATAGGTTTTAATATTTGTAAAAAGTAATCATACTGTAAAAATTTTGTTTTTATTTTATATCCTTTTTTCTCTAAAAACGATATTTGATCTATGTGATTGTTGGTAGGTACTAACCATGTAATATTTTCTTCAGGTACTGATCTAGCAGTGAAATGATGAATCATTTTCGAGTATGGCATATTGCCAAAGTCGGGAGTCAACCCAAGTTTGTTGTATTCCCATGCGTATGTATTGAATAGATCCCACTGTTCTGTTGACATTATTATTAATGGTCTAACAATCCCTTGTTGCATCAACAAAAATAGATCATTAGGAATTTGGTTTATAAGATCATCTAAGAAAAATGGTTGTCGTATGTATAGTGCAAGATAGTTTATGTTCGAACGTCTGGCCTCTTTATAATTTATTGTATTGAACTCTGCAAAGCACTTACTACTGTTGTCGATTAGATCAGAATTGGTGTCTTTAAAATCTACATTGATAAAATTAATTGCTGGTGCCATGTGCTTCTATTAGTTCCTCTAGTTCTCTGTCTGTGATAATTTTATCTAACACTTCTAGGTCAGATTCTTTCCAATTGGGATAGATCTGCATTAATTTTTTTAACGATTTATTTGCTACACGTTTCATTGGTTTGATCCAAGGATGGAATTGTTGTGTCTCCGCACCACACATAGCAGTCAGTATCCACAATAGTTTCTTGTGCTTTCCTAATGTAAAACAGTGTTTATTCACGCACTCATTCACCATCTCGACATAGTGCTCTACGTAGAAAGGATCCTTAGACGATACACTTGAAGCGTATCTCATAAGCATATACGGAGAGTATAATGATTTCTCATGATCATCTATTCTGTCATAGTAATCTTTATTTCTAAAGTCTACGGCTTTTAGTCCGTTCCTTAATTCAAAAAACTTTCTTTTACTTTTTTCTGCTGGCATATTTTAATCCAAACATTGTACATTCTTTTGCTGTTACAAATGTTAATTGTATTTTATTATTCATGTGTTTCATACCTGAAACTTCTAATTTAGTTTTACCTAGCCATTCAAAGAAGTCCACGACCCAGTTCTTGTCCATCCATACAGGAGTCCCATCACTGGTGATGATTATGGGTGCTTCTATTTTGATTGTTTTCCTACCAGACGTCGCCATAATCAACCTGTTCACATTGTCTTGAAATCTCTTTTACGAAATAAGCACAGATGGGTTTTGGACCCCTGGACAACGGGACTGCTAACATCTGTCCGGACTTGATCTTTGGGAAGTACCATTTAACTTCTGTGTATATGTCTACCACATCGATGGGATAGAAGTCTGGTTTAACACTGGACAATGGATTGAATGTGAATGCATCAAAGCCTCTGTCGTTCAAACTTGTTATAGGTAACACATGCATCTCTGGTTGTCCTTGTTCGCCTATCAGCATCTTCCAATCTAGTGGCATCTTGATCCTGTGTTCGCCTATCTGTAGAACCGCCGCCGGTGCATTGAAACTTTCAAGGAATATCAAAGGTATGTAGAAGAAGTCTGGGTTGCCCGGGTCGGAGTTGTCCAACACAGCAAATCTCAGTTTCTCATCAACCCACTCGGGGATCTTCTCTATGCTATACGCACGGTCATCAAGTGTAAGGATTTTCATAATTTATCTTTTCTATATTATACGGGTAATTGGCCTCTTTGTAAAACTTTTTCCTTGCTCCAAGGTGTCTTTTCGCAAACTTGCAACTGCTGGTAATATCCCATATCTGTACATTGTCTTTGTCTTCTGCTTTCCTAATGCCTCTTCCTATGCTCTGTATCACACGAACAAATGATTTGCCCGGCTCTATGAGAACAAGATTAAAAATACGAGGAATGTTAATACCAACACTGGCAACTCCATATGTGGCGATAATAATTTTATTTGTCGCAGTAGATACTTCATCATATTGTTCCTTCCTGTCTATGTTTTTTGTTGATCCAGATACAAATACCGAACCCTCTAATTGTTCTTGTAATATCGTTCCTGCAGATATCCTGTCAACTAGTATCAGCGTGTTACCTGATGTTGATATATCTTTTATAGTTTTTGCCACCCAAGACATTCTAACTTTGTCTGTTGTAAGCCATTTGAGTTCTTCTGCATATGTTTTAAACATTGGATGGTCTTGTGTCTGTAAAACATTCACGTGACAGTTTGCAAGTACTCCTTTGTCTTGTAGTTCACTTGCTTGTATTCTGTGTGTGACATCACCTATACTACATTTCAACCCCATGAACTCATAATCTGCTTTTGGCACTGTCCCTGTCAGTCCCCAACGTATGCCACAATGTGCAAAAGGCCCAGTCAACAATCTTTTAAGTACATCTGCTTTGGCCATGTGTACTTCGTCAATTATCACTGTGTTGATTCCTTTTATTGCTTCGGCAAATGCTTCTGACTGTTCATCTTTACTTTTCTTTTCTAATACATTTAGTGATTGCCATGTTGCAATAGTGTTAAATCTGCCTAGCTCTTTTCTGTCTCCGTAGTACACACCAACATCTAAATTACAAGCAACAAAGTCTTCCTCTGTTTGTGTTACTAGACTTTTGTTTGGCACTATTGTTAAGGTGCGTCCATATGGTTCGACCAGTTGGCAGAGTGCCGCAGTAATGATTGTCTTTCCTGCACCTGTGGCAATCTCCTGTATGCACTGGGGATTTTCTATAAATTTGTTTATTGTTTCTATCTGATAATCTCTCAACTCTATCGCTTGTCCGGCCATTGGATGGTTGGCAGGCCATTTTATATGTGAAAGATAATCTTTGTCTACCGTTTTAAATTCAAAGTTGTGTTGCTCTCTGTGGTCTTCCATTTCCACATATACCCCACCGTCTTCCAGTATGGGAAGTATTTGGTCAACCAGGTTGAGATAAGTTGTACCACCTAATCCAAAGAATGACACCTTGCCGTCCCACCTGCCTAGCTTAACTGCCGGGAGATGTCTAGCATACGGTATCTCATATTTGAATTTATTGGATAGCCTCTTACGCCATTCCAAAGAAAGGTTTTCAAATTTGACGTTTACTTCGTCCTTGATTACTAATTTACAACTACTCATAATTAAAGTTTCACTATTACATGATCATGCCAATCCCAACTACTCGGTTGGTGATCACTATAATACAACTTTTTTGGAAGATTCTCAAGAAGTCTTTTCAGGTTATCCGTGCCTGTTGCATAATAACCACCACCCAATGTTACCAATGAGGCCTTTGGTTTTATTTTACTCTTGATCATGGCTCTCGGTATCCTGTTCCTAACAAATATTATTTTAGTGTCCCCGTTGATGAACTTGAACTGTTTGCTCATTTGGTTGATCTCGTACAGGTTCTCAAAGAACTCCCTTGATGTATTATTGCTGATAGTCATCTGCCTTTGGTTAAACTCGTTATCGGCATCTTTCATATACACAGGTTCTTTGACTTCAAAGCCCCATGAACACTGTGTTAGAATATCTATGCCCTGTGACTTGAAGGCATTCATCCATTCCCAAAATTCTTTAACTTCGTCCGCGGTATCCATCTCGCCGCTCACAGGCATCATTATCGGAAAGCAATTCAATTCCGCCAGTCCCATCACAACCTCTTTCTTGCTATACCCTATGGAGTCTATCCATAACTTGTGATAGTCGTTGTGTGCTATCCTGTGACCCAACGATGTCTTTGCTGGAACATTTAACCCACTGGTATGTATGTCAAAGTTCTTTAACGAGTCCACTTGTTCTAGTGCCGGCTTCTCTTTTAAATTTTGATTCCAATACTCCTGTAAGGATTCGGGTGCATTGTCTAATATTATTCTTCCATCGACTAATCTTGCTGTTGGTCTCTTGTGTCTTATTATTTGTTTTTTAATTTCCTCGTATTCATCTAACAACGTCTCGTCAATAAATTTAAAATCGTATCTCACTGCAATTAATGTTAGGTAGTATGTTGTCACGTCTGACTGTACAAAGGTCCATTTCTTTGCTTCACCATCGTACAGAGCATATCCTGAGGGAAGGTCACGCTTGTCTTTTAACATACGTATCAGCTGTATTATTTTTTTGTTGTAAGGGAATCGCACCTCTATCTTGTCTATCCCATCATCTTGAAACTTCTCTATGCTTTTATCAAAGCTGATAACCCTGAATTCGTCCTCGTACACTGGGTTGTCCAGCAGTGATTTGATGTCCATGCCGTGTGCTTGGAACTTGGTCAGGTATCTTTTCAGTATGACTAGTGCCAATCTGGCCTGTTTCTCTGTCCACACATATTGTGACTCTGCAAGTGATCTGACAGTCTCTTGATCCTTGGGGTGGGGCTTGATATGGGCTTTTTGGGGATCTGACCAGAAATAATCATTATATGCTAGTATTTTAAGTGCTTCGTTAATAGTTTTTGGCAAATCTGTGTGCATATTGTTCATGTGTTTTAAGATAATTATTATTATAGTATAGCATAATTGGTAATATTGTCAACCATGAAGAAAATAAGGAAAAAAACATACAGTCAAAGGAAAGCATTAAAGATCAAGTTGGAAAATACTCTGACTAGACGCAAGAACATCACAGGGTTCAAACCCACAACAACAGTGGCCAACTACTGGTTCAAGCACCTAAATTTAGGATTGTTCAACAATAAATTACCAACTGTTCCACTTTACATCTTGCGAATGACCAATGATTGGGGTAGATGTTGGGCCAATTGGGACAACAGGAAGTGTAGGAAAGGCACCTATGACCAAAATGTGATTCCGTATGGTAAATGTGAAATTGAGTTTGCCATAGAACTACATTCAAAATATCCCACGTGGAGAGATTTTATAGAAACTTTAGCACATGAAATGGTACATCTATATCAAATGACTGTATTACAAGATCCATATTCAAACCACAACGCCAACTTCTTCGCCTTTAGAAATAAATTTAGATTAGCCGGATTGAATATTTCAAGAACTGGCTAACACAGTATCTTCAAATTCTTTGTAACTTATTATAGAACTATTGCCCATGTCGGTACCTGTCTGTACATTGTGCATGTACTCCGGTGGGTTGTCATGCACCATGATGTAATTGACATACGGTCTCATCTTGAGCATGTCTCGGAACTGTTTCAGCCATCCGTCGAACACAGTGTCACTATGCCTCTCTCCGTAGTTCTCTGTGTCTTGGTATATGTTGTTCAGTTGATCCTTCCCAAATTCCCTGAAGTCGTATCCTAGTAGATATACGTTCTTGTGCCCATGCACTCCCGCTGTCCATATGGCCTGGTTGCCACATATCCAGTGTGGATTGTTTGGAATTAAATGTAGATGAGATGGTCCTTCCTTTGGATAACGATTGACTTCTAGGGAAGGCGTGTAGTGTATACACTTCTCATAAACTTTGTCGTTGACCATAGTTAATGTTACCGGTGAGTCAATAGAAAAAATATAATCGGGTATGAAATCTCTGTACAGTGCATTACACCCATATGTCTGACCTGTTGCTTTCAACTTGTTCAGATCAAAATCTTTACGTGAAGGCCCGTTACCTATGCAGTACGCATTGCCATGTGGGACTGCGTTTACCCTGTCCTCGTACCATGCAGTCTCTTGTATCTTCTTCCCCTTACGTATTGTGAGAACAGTGTTGACCATCTCACCCTTGTATGGTTTCCATTCGATGGGATCCAAATTTGGTTGTGCTCTGGGCAACGATCTTAGAATGTCCATTATAGATATTTCTCCTCTAGTCTTTTTTTAATTCTCTTCCACGGCAATCCCTGCTCTATCTCATCTGTCCACCATTCAGTATATGATAGCTTATTTGTCCATTTTTGTCTATCGGGCATGTTGGGTTGGTTGATGTTCTCGAATGTTTTATTACCAACGTCGTAACTCAGACTGGCCTCGGAAACATAAACAGGTATTCCCGAGAACACTGCTGTCATGGCAGGATTGCTTGAGTGACTGACAACTGCCCATGCTGACTTCAATCTCTCTGCGAGGTCTGTGTCGTCGTATGTGTTCCTATCTCTTTTAGGTCCTACTATTTTTACATTCTTGTATTTTGCAGTGTCTATCAAAACATGATTCCTAGGATGTGGCCTGATGATGATAGGCTTGTCTGTGTACTTCCTGATCTCCGTTATCTGTTGATCAAACCATTTTGACATCGGGGGATTGTTCCTCCACTGGTGACTGTTCGTGTGTTGTCCACACACAATTATATCATCGCCTGTCTGCTTCCATGGCCTCAGTTCCACATTAAATTTACCCCAACGTTCTCCACCTACGCTGTCATTATGGAAATCTGCTTCTCTGTTTACACCATTAATTCCTATCTTCCAGGTCTCATTTCTCTTTATGCCACCCACTTCTATCACAACAACAGGTTTATCTTTGTTCCTGTAGGTTTCCCATATGTTACGATACTTGGCCATCCTGCCTTGCCACAGCACCGACCATATGACAGCGACGTCACACTGTCCGTCGTCCTTGTTCTCAAACACAGTGTCGCCGGCCTGTCTCATGCTTTTCATGAATGCCTCAAACACAGGCTTAGAGTTCAACGGTCCGTAATCTGTAAAACAACTTATTTTCATTAGTTCCCTTCGTTGCCTTTTGCAACTTTGCTTACTATGTCATTGGCCTGTTTTGGATCAAACTTCACACCCCCAAACGGATCGTAATTTTCTACATTCTTCCAGTAGTCCTCATTACGGTTATCACGTAGATCACTCCTAGAACTTTTGCCTAGCACTTTTCTTTTACCTTTTAGATGATCTATGTATCCTCCCAACACACTGTTAATGAATATATGATGTCCCTTGGCACCCGCCCCTTTTCCTATGTCCTCACCGGCATCGGGTGCTATACGTTTAACACACTGCCAGAACAGATAACTGTCATGCCATTCTAGTTCTTTGAATATGGTATCGTTTGTGTAAAGGTCTGTCCAGTACTTCATGAACTGTGTGATCCTCTGATGTCTCCTGTTATAACACACCCATCCGCACTCCGGATATTTTTCACCCCTACCCAGAAAGTTTACAAGTTTATTATCGGGCAATAGTCCTGTTACGAACTCGGATGTTATTTGTCTGAAAGTGTATGTGTCAGCATCCAGCCACAACACATAGTCTGTGTCTATGTTCTTGATTGCATGGTCCACAGCAAAGGTCTTGTGGGAGAATCTCACAGCGTCCCATAGGTATGAGCCCTTGCCTTTATCATTCTTTCCCGCCATGGGGTTTCTCCTGACACCACCGATGATCTCGTCCACCTCACCGTTGGCCACGGGATCGTTTTTGTGTCTTTGTTTAAATTTAACAAGCTCTGGGTTGGCATCTTCTATCTGTATAAATTTTATTTTGTCATGCTCTAGTTCTGGTTTGTCACCTTCGTGGTACGCATACAGTACAACATCATCTGGCCAGTATTGTATATGGCTTTCCAACATTCTCTTTGCATATGCTGTCCATCTGTTTGGTGGGAACGTTGTAACGACTGCTAGTGTTTTCATGATATACTCCTATTTAATATCATATTCTGCCCTCCAATCTTTTACTAGCCACCTGGGTATCAATCTTTTACTTGCTTTTTGATTAGAACTTACCTTGTCTAAAATCTCTGATCCCATGGCTGATTTATAAAAAGCCTCTAGTTCAACATCGTGTTTATCTGTTAACCAATATCCCACAGGGACTGTCCATCCGGTTTTTGATTTGCCTATGACTTCATCAGGCAATATATTTCTATATGCTTTTTTTATTAGCAGTTTTGTACGGTCAGAAGTACTGCCGACTTTATGTTTTGTTGGAATATCTAAACAGTATTGCATGAAAATTTTTGAGGCCAATGGAAAACGTCCTTCCATGCTGTGCGCCATGCCGTACTTGTCATTCCTGCTGAAGAAATCTGCAGGCACTTGCGTTACACAATCTAAAGCCATGTAGGAAGCGACAGGATCTTCAGGATTCCATAAATCATCTGGATAACATTTAGCAAACTCTCCTAGGAGGTATTCATCAGATAATTCTACTACCTCATCCGTGATAGGTCCTTTCAATCTCCGGAACCATAATTTCAAAACATCACTCCAACTGTTGATACTGTTTTTCATCATGAACATCTGCTGGTATTTTGGATAGCCGCCTAGTATTTCGTCTCCCATATCTCCTGCAATGGTCACAACTATATCGTTCTTGGCCAATATTTTATTTGTGTAGAAGTACATGGGCATAGCAGAACTATGGATCGGTTCTTCTATGTAGTAGATAGAATCTTTCCAGTTGCTTATGTATTCCTTGGGTGTTACTTTAACTTCTGTATGATTGTAACCTTCTTTTTTCGCAAGTATTTTTGCCACCTTAGCGTCACTGTTGTAATCCTCATCTGCAACAACCTCCGGACTTATTCTATTTGTGAAAGAGTTTACCTCACCCTTGACCTTCATTAGCTCATGTGCCACCACGCCAGAGTCCAGACCACCGCTCAAGAACACTCCTATCTTTCTTTGTCCTATCGAACACCTTTTGACTGCTTGATGTAATTGCTTTCTGAATTCTTCTGGTTTAAATTTGATATTGCAGTTCGGCCTAATGAATATTCTTTTTGTATCTATAATTTTCTTTTGTGCGATGTCGTACACAATAGTTTCACCGGCGAGTAGTTTTTTTATACCTGTGAACACTGTCTCCCTTAGGGGATTAATTCCTGTCTTGTTCTGGAAATCAACAGCCACATTATATAATGTCCTCGAGCCCGGAACCTTGTCTAACATGCCTTTGATCTCCGACCCAAACACTAGTCCCTCTTTTATTTCTGCATAGTACACTGGTTTGATTCCTGCATGATCCCTACTTAAAGTAATTCTGCCTTTGTCAACTTCATAGTAAGCAAAGCCGTGCATTGAATCTATCTCATCAATAAAGTTCAAACCAAACTTGTCCAAACCCCACGCAAGTAGTTCTGTGTCACAACCAGTTGTATCATTGAAGTCTTTGTATTTCTCTTTCAGTTCGTAGTAGTTGAATATCTCACCATTGTATACAAGCATGTTACCCTTGGGTGTCTTCCATGGTTGTCTTGATAGGTCCGGATTTGCCATGATGCTTAATAAATTATGTCCGAGGGTCACTGTTTCATCCCACCACACACGTTCTCCGTCGGGGCCTCTGTGCTTACAAACTTTTATAAAGTTCTGTATGAACTCAGGATCTTCTGCTGTTATACCGTATATGCCACACATTACAATCCTAATCTTTCTTTGAATCTTTTGTACACAGTGCCGTCTTTGATCTCCTGTATACTCCATAGCTTGTATCCAAGG
>Ga0209710_1000722_pt1 | contig 28388 bp, 32 predicted proteins | sample ArcticOcean_MG_C_5_FD_187436 | JGI IMG/M metagenome (GOLD analysis project Ga0209710, IMG submission 187436) | Marine microbial communities from western Arctic Ocean - ArcticOcean_MG_CB4_138 (SPAdes) (version 2) | ecosystem: Environmental > Aquatic > Marine > Oceanic | place: Arctic Ocean...
ATTCAATCACAGAAAGATCTCGCGGAGCATTTAATGCGAGAGAAAGGGACGCAAGGTAAATGATGAAAAATATATCCAAAGTAGCTACTGTAATAATTTTATTACTAATTGTTTTAACCTTAGCAACCTTTACTGTTGACCAAAGAGAACACGCGCTTGTATTTAGGTTGGGAGAGATAGTATCCGTTAAAGATAAGCCAGGAATTTATCTGAAAGCACCTTTAATTGATAATGTTAAATTCTTTGAAAAAAGAATAATGACCTATGATCCGCCACAACCAGATCGCTTTATTACAAGTGAAAAGAAGAATGTTTTAGTAGATTCTTATATTAAATGGAGAATTATCGACCCATCTCAATATTATGTTTCGGTTAATGGTGATGAAAGGCAGGCTGAAAGAAGATTGTCACAAACGGTAAATGATGGCTTAAGGGCTGAGTTCGGTAAGAGGACTATTTTAGAGGTAGTTTCAGGAGAGCGGTCTGAAATTATGGATATTTTAAAGGAAAGAGCTGATAGAGATTCAAGACAAATAGGAATTGAAATTATTGATGTTCGATTAAGAAGGGTTGATTTACCCCAAGAAGTTAGTGAGTCTGTATATCAGAGAATGAATGCAGAAAGAAAAGCTGTAGCAAATGAATTAAGGTCGCAAGGTTTCGCAGATTCTGAAAAAATTCGTGCTGAGGCAGAAAGAGAGCGAGATATAATTATTACTGAAGCTTATCGTGATGCCCAAAAAATTAAAGGTGAAGGCGATGCTAAAGCATCTAGAATTTATGCAAATACCTTCTCTAAAAATAAAGAATTCTATGATTTCTATAGAAGTCTTGAGGCTTATAGAAAAAGTTTTAGTGGGAAGGAAGATATTATGGTACTTGACCCTAATTCTGATTTCTTTAAATATCTCCGTGGACCAAGTAAAAAATAATTGCAAGACACTATATTTATGGCACTTGGCTTAGTTTTGATTTTTGAAGGAATTTTCCCCTTAGCCTTGCCTGAGGTATGGAAAGATACTTTTAGTAAGATGGTTAAATTTAAAACTGGTCAAATTAGATTTTATGGACTTTTATCTATTCTTATAGGCGTAATTATAATATTTATTGGAAAGTAATCTTATGTCTCAATGGCTCCTCCCGGAAAACTTAGAAGATTTATTGCCTAGACAAGCAAAACAGCTTGAAAATTATAGAAGGCAATTACTTGATTTATACAAAAAAAATGGATATGAGTTAGTCATACCCTCATTGCTTGAGTACGCAGATTCTCTCAATGCTTTTGGCAAAGATCTTGATTTAGACACTTTTAAAGTTGTAGATCAGTTATCAGGAAGGATGATGGGGGTTAGTTCTGACTTAACAACCCAAACTTCACGAATCGATTCACAATTGATAAAAGAAAATAGCTTAAATAAATTATGTTACGCAGGACCTGTGCTTAGAACTAAAACAGCCTTAACTCATTCAAGAGAGCTTTATCAAGTTGGGATTGAATATTTTGGGGAGTCAGATATTGCAGCAGATATTGAAGTTCAGACAATTTTAATAAACTCACTTAAATTGATGAATATTAGTAATATTACTTTAGATATTAACCATTTGGATATTTGTAATAATTTAATCATAGAATTAAACTTATCAGAAGAAGATAAAGCCGATGTCGCTGAAGCTTTAATTATTAAAGATAAAGCCGTACTTAGAAAAATTTTAAAGAGATATGCTAAAAGTATTGCTAGTGAGCAATTAATTGAATTAGTTAACCTTTATGGAGATAAAGATGTTTTGAATCAAATAGTTAAACTAATCCCTGGTAATAAAGTAATTCAATCTACAATCGGTAAATTAAAATCTCTATATGATGTACTGATAAAAACAGATACCAAAATCAGTTTTGATTTTTCAGATATCCGAGGCTACCAATATCATTCAGGACTTATTTTCTCAGCTTATTCTCCGAATTACTCAACAGCTATTGCCCAAGGCGGTCGTTATGACAATATTAACAATAGAAGTAATCGTGCGGCAACTGGGTTCTCAATGGATCTAAGGTTTATTATCAATCAGATGAAAGTTTAAATATTTTAATATGACAAAAAATGTAGTAGTTATTGGGACTCAATGGGGCGATGAGGGTAAAGGAAAGATTGTCGATTGGTTGACTAATCATGCTGATGCCGTAGTAAGATTCCAAGGAGGCCATAATGCTGGCCATACTCTAGTTATTGGCCAAGGCTCATCCCAAAAAGAATACAAATTAAATCTTGTTCCATCTGGAATTATTAGGCCACAAATACAATGTTTTATCGGCAATGGTGTTGTTCTTGATGTGAGCCATCTTGAGAAAGAAGTTTCTTGTCTTGAAAATGACGGTATTGGGGTTAAAGATCGTTTGTTTGTAAGTTATGGCTGCCCATTAATACTAAATTATCATGTTCAGCTCGATCAGGCTCGAGAAGCTATTAGAGATAAAGACAACAAAATTGGTACAACAGGAAAAGGTATAGGCCCAGCATATGAAGATAAAGTTGCAAGACGATCTTTAAAAGTTTACGACCTTCTTAACCCTACTAAATTAAGTGACAAATTAAAGGAGATCTTAGACCTTCATAATTTTGTACTTGAAAACTATCTTAAAGCGACCCCTGTCGACTTTGCTAAACAATTAGATGAAATTTATGCTCAAGCTGACTTTGTTAAGCCATTAGTTTGTGATGTTTCAGACCAGCTTCACAAGCTAAGTTCTGCAGGCAAAAAAATTTTATTTGAAGGTGCGCAGGGCTCTTTGTTGGATGTTGACCATGGCACATATCCTTTCGTAACTTCTTCAAATTGTGTTGCAGGTCAAGCGTCAGCTGGTTCTGGAGTGGGCCCTCAAATGCTTAATTATATCCTTGGTATTACAAAGGCTTATACTACAAGAGTTGGTGGAGGACCGTTTCCTAGTGAGCTTGATATTGAAGACACAAACTCACCTGGTAGTCATATGTCTGTTATAGGCAAAGAATTTGGCACCGTAACACAAAGAAAAAGAAGGTGTGGTTGGTTTGATGCTGCAGCGCTGAAAAGATCTGCCATGATTAATGGCTTAAGTGGTTTATGCATTACTAAATTAGATGTTTTAGACGGTATCGAAGATCTAAAAATTTGCGTTGGTTATAGTTTAAATGGGACTAATCATAATCTTCTTCCATTGGGATCTGAACAGGTTGATGATTGCGAACCAATCTTAATTGATATGCCAGGATGGCATGAGAGTACTTTTGGAGTAAAGGAGTGGAGTAAGCTTCCTACCAATGCTCAGAGTTACTTATTAAAACTACAGGATTTATGTGGAGTACCAGTTCATATTGTATCCACAGGGCCTGAGCGTGATGAAACAATATTAATCAAACATCCATTCGAACAAACATAAAGAATTGTAAGAATATAGGAGCATTTAAGATTGACAGATATCGATAAAAAAAATGCTTCAATCATTATTTCTGCTTCTTGGATATTTACCTCCAACTCAGAAGACCAATTACTTTCCGATTATTCAATAGTAATTAAGGGTAATCAAATTATTGATTTGGTTCATCAAAGTAAAGTATTTGATGAGTACGATGCTAATGAAATATATCAATTAACTGATCATATTCTTATTCCTGGCTTAATTAACACACACTCACATGCAGCAATGAGTCTATTTAAGGGCTTTGCTGATGACTTATCCTTGCAGGAGTGGTTAAATAATTATATATGGCCTGCAGAAAAAAAATTTGTTAATTCATCATTTGTTAAAGATGGCTCAATTCTAGCTTTATCAGAAATGATTAAAGCTGGAGTTACAACTTTTAATGACATGTATTTTTATCCAGATGCGACTGCTGAGGCTTCAATAGAATTAGGTGTAAGAAGCAATATTGGTTTAGTCGTTTTAGATTTCCCAACAAATTATGCTGCAGATCCTGAAGATTACTTAGTAAAAGGGTTTGAGTTTAGAGATAGATGGAGGAGTGAGGAGTTGGTTACAACCTCGATAGCTCCACATGCACCATATTCAGTTTCCGATGACGCTTTTAGTCTTATCAACACTTATGCAGAAGAATTAGGTATAAATATACATATACACTTACATGAGACGCAGTGGGAGATAGAAGATAGCATTAAGAAGTATGGAATTACCCCTGTACAAAGATTAAATAATTTAGGGATTATTAATCCATCATTAATTGCTGCACATTGTGTTCATTTAAATGAACAGGATATGGCTACATTGGCTAAAAATAAAGTTAGCATTGTTCACAACCCATCTTCTAATATGAAATTAGGAAGTGGGATTGCCGATGTTGCCAAAATGAGTAAGCAAAATTTAAACATTAGCTTAGGTACTGATAGCTCTGCAAGTAATAATCGTCTAGATATAATGGAAGAAATGCGCTTAGCTGCACTATTAATAAAAGGGCAAAATAAGTCCCCTGAATCATTATCCGCCACTCAAGCAATAAAAATGGCAACAATTAATGGTGCAAAAGCATTAGGACTTGATTCTAAAATTGGATCAATTGAGAAAAATAAAATAGCAGACTTAGTGGCAATAGATTTAAATTCAATTGAAAATCAACCAATTTACAATCCTTTATCAACTCTTGTATATAGCTCCAGTAAATCTGATGTTAGCTATGTATGGATTAATGGAAAGATTAAGCTTAAAGAGAAGGAATTGATAAATTTAGATGAAGAAAGAATTATACAAATGGCAAAAATATGGCAAAAAAAATTAAAAGAAATGTAGATCTAAAAGAAGTTGAAAAATTTAATTTATTGGCACATAAGTGGTGGGATAAAACTAGCGAATTTAAACCTTTACATCAAATTAATCCGTTAAGATTAAATTTTATAGCAAGTAAGGTTAAATTATCTGGGTCAAAAGTCCTTGATGTTGGTTGTGGTGGAGGAATTTTATCTGAATCCCTAGCAAAAGAGGGCGCTGAAGTTACTGGTATAGATCAAGGTGAAAATGTTATAAAGATTGCTAAGTTACATATGAAAGAATCAGGTTTAAATATAAATTATAAACAATTGAATATAGAAGAATATTTTTTAAAAAATAAAGAAAAGTTTGATATTATTACCTGCCTAGAGATGCTTGAGCATGTCCCAAATCCATCATCTATTATTGACAAATGTGCAGCTTTACTGAAGCCAGGTGGAACTATTTTTTTCTCAACAATTAATAGAAATCCGAAATCATTCTTATTTGCAATTATTGGTGCTGAATACGTATTAAATTTATTACCCAAAGGAACTCATGAATATAATAAGTTTATAACGCCAGCTGAGCTTATGGGTTGGTGTTTAGACAAACAGTTAGATTTCAAAAGTATTATTGGAATGACATATAACCCATTTTCTCAAGAATATAAATTATGTGACAATACCTCTGTTAATTATATTGTTGAGGTTAAATCTTTAAATGAATAGATTAATTCTATTTGATTTAGATGGAACTTTGGTTGACACCGCTTTTGATCTTATTGAGTCAGCAAATAAAGTATATAAAAATAATGATAAATGTAATATTTCATATGAAGCAGGACGTGAAATCTCATCTGATGGCATAAAGTCTTTTCTTAGGTATAGATTTGATGAGCAAGAAGATAATTTTGACTTGCTATCTAGAGAGTTTTTAAATATTTATAATCAAAATTTTTTAAATAATCCCTTACTATTTGATGGAATTAAACAGCTTTTGGAAGGCTTAGAAAATAATGGGGTGAGGTGGGGTATCGTTACAAATAAGGCTAGATATTTTGCCGAGAATATAATTAAACACCATGATCTTACTGCAAAATGTTCTGTTTTGATGTGTGGCGATGACGAAGGTTTTAAACCTAAACCGTCCCCTGATTTACTATTGGAAGCTTGTAGACTTCTTGATATAAGTATTGAAAATGTAATTTATATTGGTGATGCATATCGAGATATTCTATCTGCAAAATCAGCGAAAATTAAATCAGTATTGGCATGTTATGGTTATCTAAAAAAGTCTGACTTAATTGAGGATTGGGACGCAGATTTCTTAATTCAAAGCCCCTTAGAAATTCTTGATTTAGATGGTTTTGCGCTCAACAATAGCTTGAGCTAATGTTCCACTATCTACATATTCTATTTCACCACCCATTGGTAAACCACGCGCTATTCTACTAGTTTTAATATCTACATCTTTAAATAATTCTTTTATATATTCTGCGGTAGCATTGCCTTCGACGGTAAAGTTTGTTGCGAGGATTAATTCCTTAATGTTTGAATCTTTTATTCTATTGATAAGCTTACTCAAATGTATATCATTAGGGCCTATGCCATCTAGAGGAGATAATCGACCCATCAGAATAAAATAAAGTCCATTATACGAATGAGTTTCTTCTAGCATTAAAAGATCGGTTGGCATTTCAACTATACAAATAGTATTTCCATCTCGTTTGTTTGATAAACAAATAGAACATTTCGGATCTTCTGAGAAGTTGTTGCAAAGTTCACAATGCATAAGTTGCTCAAGTGCATTTGAAATTTTTTCAGAAAGATTTTTTGCTCCATTTCTATTTCTTTGAAGCAGGAAATAAGTTAGTCTTAATGCAGATTTTGGGCCCACCCCTGGTAAGATTTTAAGAGCATCAACAAGATTTTCAAGTACTTCAATTTTTTTCATACTAAAAAGGCAAATTCATTCCTGGAGGTACAAGGCCACTCATTTTTTCACTACTTGTACTTTCTACCTTCAGAAATGCATCTTTTAGGGCTACGGTAATTAAGTCTTCTAACATTTCTTTATCAGTTAATAAGCTTGGATCAATATTAATTTTTTTTATATCGTTCTTACATGACATCAATATTTTTACAAGACCATTTCCTGACGAACCTTCAATATTTATATTCGCTAATTCATCTTGAGCTTTCTTTAGATTAGCTTGCATCATTTGTGCTTGCTTCATTAAATTTCCCATACCGCCTTTACTCATATTATTTTTCCTTTTTTTTGGCTGGCCCTATGCTTGAGGTTATAACTTCAGCACTAAAGCCATTAATTAATTCTTTTACAAAATCATCTTCCATAATAGCAGATTCAGTTGTTTTCTTTAATTCAGCAGACTCTATTTTTTTTTGCATTGATGGAGTTTTAAGGTTGCTACCTATTGATATATTTATTTTAACCTTTTTATTAAAATAATTTATTAGTGCTTCTTCTAGTTTTTCGATATAGCCATTCTGGGCAAGGTGTTGAAAATTTTCATTTAGAACTAAATTAAAGGCACTTGCATCATAACTTGCTAGCGAGCATTCTTGTGCTAGAGATTTTGCGAGTCCTATTTTTAAGTTACTAACTAACTTCCTCCAATCTCCATCAAATTTTTTTATCTTATTGTCATCTATAAAGACTTTCTCATCTTCTTTTTTTCTTATAACATCTGGCTCTAATTCAATTTTTTTTTTAGAGTTTGCTTCATTAATGCGCTGATACGATGGGAAAAAAGCCAACATTCTTAGCAGTGTCATATTAAAACCAGTGATTGGGTCAGGTGCTAGATGTAAGTCTCTTCTACCATTAATTGATATTTGGTAATTTAGCTGCAGACTTTCCGCAGTAAACAACACTGATAGTTTTTTTATTTCCTTATTTAGGATAGAGTTATCAAGATGATTAGGAATAATTTGGTGCACCGAAATTGTGTGTATTAATCTAGCAAGCTCTTCTAGAGCCAAGTCAAAAGAAACATTTCTTTCAGCCATTTCTTTCGAGAGCTCCATTATTTTGTCTCCATCACTTTCTGCTAGAGCATTTAGTATAGCTGTAAGGAAAGTATCATCAATAGTTCCAAGCATTGAAATAATATTTTTTGAGGAAATCTCTCCTCCTGAGTAGGCAATTGCTTGGTCAAGGATTGAAAGAGCATCTCTCATACTGCCATGAGCTGCTCTAGCTATTATCTTTATTGACTCATCTTCTGAGCTTAATTTTTCTTCCCTAAGTATATTCTTAAGATGCCCAAATATATTTTCTGATGTCATTTGCTTCAAGTTAAATTGTAGGCATCTAGAAATTACTGTGACTGGAACTTTTTTTGGATCAGTTGTTGCTAGTATAAATTTAACATGACTCGGAGGCTCTTCTAATGTCTTAAGCATTGCATTGAATGCACTCTTAGATAACATATGAATCTCGTCAATAATATAGACCTTAAATCGACCAGATGAAGGTGCATATTGGGAATTCTCTAGAAGATCTCTCATATTATCAACTTGTGTATTAGACGCCGCATCAACTTCTATAAGATCTATAAATCGTCCCTTGTCTATATCTTTACAAGTAGAACAGTTGAGACAAGGCTTTGAAGAGATACTTACTTCACAGTTAAGAGATTTGGCAAGAATTCTGGCTAGCGTAGTTTTTCCAACTCCTCGGGTGCCTGTGAATAAATAGGCATGATGAAGGCGGTCGTTATCTAAGGCATTAGTAAGCGCTTGGACTGTACTATCTTGTCCGATTAATGTTTCAAAAGATTTAGGACGCCACTTTCGGGCTAATACTTCATATGACATAGGTCAACTTTTGTTATTAATTTAGTAAATGGCGAGTCCGACCCCCGGCACTTGTATCAATAGTTGTGGCTGCTTGCTTCCGCATCTGACCAGTTTGGCTAAATAACAATGCGAGGAGACCCGCCAACTTTATTTTACCTTATTATGCGATTAGTTTAATTAATTAACCACATTTTTTAACCACATTTTTTTACAGGAAATTTTTCAAGGTATTTCCATTCTTCATCAGAATAAATTCTTGAGCGAATTATAAATCTTAACCCTGTTGGTCTTTCGAGGGAAAATTGACCCCCTGTTCCTTTAATTGCATCAAGAGTTAAGTGTGTGTGCTCCCAATATTCAAATTGAGAAGCGCTCATATAAAAAGGTGTCCCATGGACGTAACCAATCTCCACATCAGCATTGCCTAAATAAAATTCTCCAGCTGCGAAACACATAGGCGCACTCCCATCACAACATCCTCCGGACTGATGAAACATAAGTTCACCATGAGTATTTTTTAACTCATCAATAAGGTTGTTGGCAGCTTCTGTTGTTGTTATTCGTGTAATCATAATTAATAAAAAAGGCAGAATATATTTCTGCCTTTTATTTTAAACCTATTTAATCTGATTTTAAAAGAAACCAAGTTTAGTTTCTGTATAGCTGACTAATAAGTTTTTAGTTTGTTGGTAATGATCAAGCATCATCTTGTGATTCTCGCGACCGATGCCTGACTGTTTGTAACCACCAAAAGCTGCGTGAGCAGGGTAGGCGTGGTAACAGTTTGTCCAGACTCGACCTGCCTGTATACCTTTACCCATTCTAAAGGCGGTATTCATATCCCTAGTCCAAACTGCAGCACCTAAGCCATATAGAGTATCATTTGCAATTTCTAGTGCTTCAGCCTCATCTTTAAATGTTGTCACCGATACGACAGGACCAAAAATCTCTTCTTGGAAAATTCTCATTTTATTATTACCTTTAAATACTGTCGGCTCAATGTAATAACCTTCTGCATGTTCCCCATCCATGATCTTTCGATTACCACCAATAAGAAGCTCCGCACCTTCTTCTTTACCCAATGCTATATAAGATAGAATTTTTTCCATTTGCTCACTGGAAGCTTGAGCACCATGCATATTATCTGCCTCAAGAGGACTTACTTGCTTAATGGCTTTTACTCTTTCAAGAGCTCTTTCCATAAATTTATCATAGATAGATTCTTGTATGATTGCTCTTGAAGGACATGTACATACCTCCCCTTGGTTTAGAGCAAACATTGTGAAACCCTCAAGTGCCTTATCAAACATACCGTCATCTGCTTCCATAATATCTTCAAAGAAAATATTAGGAGATTTACCACCTAATTCAAGGGTTACTGGAATAATATTTTGTGATGCGTATTGCATAATTAGTCGGCCAGTAGTGGTCTCACCTGTAAAGGCAATTTTTGCAATTCGACTTGAGCTTGCTAGCGGTTTTCCTGCCTCTAAACCAAAGCCATTAACTATATTAAGAGTCCCGGCAGGTAATAGGTCAGCAATTAGCTCCATAACAACTAGTATTGATACGGGTGTTTGTTCTGCTGGCTTTAAAACAATACAATTTCCAGCAGCAAGTGCTGGTGCTAGCTTCCATACAGCCATGAGAATTGGAAAATTCCATGGAATAATTTGCCCCACAACCCCTAGCGGCTCATGAAAATGATAAGCCATAGTATCATTATCAATCTCACCGATACTTCCTTCCTGAGCTCTTATAGCGCCTGCAAAGTATCTAAAATGATCAATAGCTAAAGGGATGTCAGCATTAATACATTCTCTAATTGATTTACCATTATCAATAGTTTCAGCTAGAGAGATTGTCTCAAGATTCTGTTCCATCACGTCAGCTATTTTTAATAATATGTTAGAGCGCTCTGTCGTACTTGTTTTCCCCCAAGCATCTTTTGCTACATGTGCAGCATCTAGAGCTAGTTCGATATCTTTTTCATTAGATCGGGCAACCTCACAAAATGGCTTTCCAGAAATAGGGGTAATATTTTCGAAATATTTACCATCAACTGGTTTAGTCCATTTTCCTCCAATAAAATTATCATATTTTTCTTTGAATGGACTTTTAATTCCAAGATTGTTAAGTGTGGTATATGCCATGATTCCTCCAAATTTATATTAATTTTTCTAAATCTTGTATAAAAGACTTTAAAAGATTACAAACATTTATTTAATTTAATTCGTGTACTAACTATTAAATATACATAAAAGATTACAATAAACCGCTATTTATTATAAATCAAGAATTATAAGCATATCTAATGATAATTATTAGATATATAATTTCCCGTTCGGAAGGGTGGATGAGTGGTTTAAGTCGCACGCTTGGAAAGCGTGTTCAGGTTCATACCTGACGCGGGTTCGAATCCCGCTCCTTCCTCCATATTTATATTAATAAACCCTTTATATTCAATAAATTAAAAGGGTTTCTCTATATATAAAACAAAATAGTATACAGTTTGGTATACAGTCTAGTTTTAAAAACTCATGATTTTGACAATGTTTTACCTCCTTAATAATTGCTAATATATATATGTAGTTAACCATTAATGGAGGTACTAAATGAACCCAACTACTGTAGCAACATGGGTAATAGTTTTATATATAATGGCAGAAAGATTTATTAGGTTATCACTTCCCAAACTAGCAGCCTTTAATTAACCACCCCATTTGCCCACTTAATTGTCTGGGGGTAAACTGGTTTTATACAAATTGGAGATTAAGATGACAACAACCCCAGACCTTAATGACTACAATGCAATAACTAATTTACTAATATCACATTACTTAAAAGGCGCAATTTCAGGCAAAGCTTCTGAAATGAAGCCAACATTTCATAATGATGCTTCGTGGTATGGATATGTAGGACAAGATTTGATTGCAGGCCCAATCCAAACCTTATATGATTGGCATGATAGCAATGGCGCAGCTAAAGATTTAGTTTATAACATTTCAAAAATAGATATCGTAGGTACGGTAGCAAGTGTGAGAATTGAGCTTAATAATTGGAAAGGCTCTCGTTTTACTGATTTTCTTAACATGCTTAAAGTTGATGGTAAGTGGCAGGTGGTGAATAAGGTTTTTTACTTACACCCATGAAAAAGGCTAATGAAAATGAGAAAGAATAAACTATGAATATAAAAAAATTTATAGTTGTAGCTCTTTGGGCTGGAATAGGTCTTGCAATTAATACGCAATTTGATCCAACCACAGTAATTGGAAGCGTGATGGGTAGTGCTTTTATCTTTATATGGATTGGCGCACTAGTTATTGGAATTTTTGCTTGGATTAAGTTAAATAAAAAATAAATATATGAAAAATCTATTCCTAATTTTAATATGAATTCAGGTCTTCAAATAATAGGATTATTTTTAGCTTTTGCAATGATAGTTTTTTTTTATCGTCATTCCATTCAAAATATCTTTGAAACACCAAAAGAATCGTTTTGGCTGTCCATCCCAATTATTTTTATGGGCATCTTGTTCTATATTTTTTTTAAATCAAAAGGGTTTTAAAGGTAATATACGGTTTAATAATAGATTTTAAGTATTTTACTTAGCTCACACATAAATTTTTATGGTATTTTATTATTTGAACTAAATTATCAAAATTAGGTCAAAAATAGAGTTTTGAGGACGCTAATAAAAAATAACTAATATCTTTTCTTAGCATTCTTTAAATTTTTTTAACTAGTATTTTTAACAGGAGAGTTTATATGTTAGATCCAAATGATTTTGTCGGGGTGAGCTTCTGGCTTTTATCCGCGGCAATGGTGGCTGCAACGTTTTTTTTCTGGGTAGAAAGAGATAGAGCTGTAGGGAAATGGAAAACATCACTTACAGTTGCTGCAATGGTTACAGGTATAGCAGCAATTCACTATTTTTATATGAGAGGAATCTGGATAGATACAGGTGCTTCTCCAACAGTATTTCGATACGTAGACTGGCTATTAACAGTTCCACTTCAGATTGTTGAGTTTTATCTAATCTTAGCTGCTATTGCAGTTGTAGCGATGTCAGTATTTTGGCGCTTACTTATTGCTTCAGTGGTTATGTTGGTTGCCGGTTATCTTGGCGAAGTTGGTACCGTAGGTTTATGGTCTGGCTTTACTGTGGGTATGATAGCTTGGTTATATATCATCTACGAAATATTCGCAGGCGAAGCTAGTAAAATTAGTGCGAGCAAGGGTACAGCAGCAAGTAAAAAAGCATTTAATGCTTTAAGACTTATTGTTACTGTTGGTTGGGCTATTTATCCAATCGGATATTACCTTGGATACACTGGAAGTGCGGACGCAGGTACTTTGAACTTAATTTATAACTTAGCTGATTTTGTTAATAAGATAGCATTCGGTGTGGTTATATGGGCTGCAGCAACATCAGGTTCAAAAGCTTAATAGAAGCTTTGGTGCTTGAATAATAGTAATTAGAAAAACGCGCCAAGAATGGCGCGTTTTTTTTTGAGGCTACAAATTGGGAGATAAGATGGGACTAGTAGATTTCAACTTAATATATAACTCGTTATCTTTTGCAATAGCAACATTTGGCGCAAGCTCAGTGTTCTTTTTTGCACAGCGATCGCAAGTCGCTCCGGCATATAAGACGGCACTTACATTATCTGGTTTGGTATGTTTAATCGCTTTTTATCATCACTTAAGAATGTTTGAAAATTTCAATGATGCGTTCACATTGGCAAATGGAGAGGTGATAGCAACTGGCAGCTATTTCAATGTTGCTTACCGCTATGCAGGTTGGTTGCTAACTGTTCCCTTGTTGCTGCTTGAGTTAGTCCTTGTTATGCGTTTAAGCAAAGAAGAAACATATTCAACAGGGGTGAAGCTTGTTTTTGCATCAATGCTAATGGTCATTTTGGGCTATCTTGGTGAAGGGTCTGTTGCCTTAAGCCAGCTCGGTGATCGTTGGATCTATTGGACATTAGCCATGATTCCATTTTTATACATTGTTTATAGTCTAGTTAAAGGCCTAAACTCTTCAATCTTGAAGCAACCAAAAACTGTACAAAAAATGGTAAGTAACTCACGATGGCTTCTTATTATTTCATGGACTTTTTATCCAGTTATATACCTATTTCCAATGATCAATCAAGAAGCTTCATATATAAACATTCAGGTTGGCTATACAATAGCTGATGTATTATCAATTAGTATTTTTGGGGTAATGATTTATATGATTGCTCAACGAAAATCAGATATGGGTGCTTGATTTGCTTTAAATTTGTGATTAGAAAGTGTGATAATTCTGCACATTTTTTTATGGTTAAATAGTAATTATGGAAAAAAAATATTGGAATCAATCTCTTGTCCCACCAGAAGCAGATGAATTTCTTGATGTTGTTAAGCAAGAATTTGCTCAAAGTTTTGAGGTAAAAGAAAGCTTCATATCTGATTGGCTAAGACATCATAATAATTCAAAAGGAAAGTGGATTAGAGCTAGGCTAGCATTAGCTTCTGGAGGACTTTTAGGTTTATCAAGTCAAACTTATATCAAATGGGCAGTGGTATGCGAATTAATTCATAGCGCCTCTCTTTTGCATGATGATATCTGTGATGGGGATTCAACAAGGCGAGGTAAAACATCTTTATGGAAAGAGTTTGGAATTCCTGCAGCTGTTTGCACTGGTGATTATTTAATCGCTGAATCTTTTAGGAAGTTAACTGAAATAGAGCAGGGCTGGCATCAAAATATACTATTAAAACTTTTGTCGTGCTCAGTAAAGGAGATTATTTTTGGACAATCATTAGATGTAAGTTTCAACCATCTAGATATTAATAATACCCAGTTAAGAAAAATAGCAATCGAAAAAACGGCTCCTCTAATTGCGATGCCTATGATGGGTATGTTTCAATGCAAAGAACTAGCTGAAGATGAATGTTTGGCTTTAAAAGAAATTTCCAACGAGCTTGGGCTTGCCTATCAATACCTAAATGATATTGAAAATATTATTGGTTCTGAACAAGAAGCATCATCTGATGTCTTTAAGGGACGGCCGAATTTAATGGCGATAAAGATTTTAAAAAATCTATCAAATACTGAGAAGAAAATAATAATAAATGAGCGAGCGAAGCTAGGTAATTTAATTTCAAGGAAAGACTTTGAGGAGTCTCAGGATGAGGTAAGTAAAATCCTAAGAAATGCTATGTCGAATATCCACCGATTACCAGTAATTATTCAACCAGTGATTGAATCGTTAAAAGATGAAATCAATAAAAGACTACAGTTATTATGAGAAAAATTGCAATTATTGGCGGTGGTTTTGGAGGGATTGCAGCAGCAATAAGGTTGCGAGCAAGGGGGAATCAAGTATCTATATATGAGAGACTGAATAAACTAGGTGGAAGAGCTCAGGTATTTCAGAGGAAAAATTATATTCATGATGCGGGCCCCACAGTAATAACAGCGCCAAATTTGTTTTATGAGTTATTTAGTTTATTTGGGGAGAATTTAGAAGATTCTCTAGAATTTAGGCCACTCGACCCATGGTACAGATTTCATTTTAATGATCAAACTAATTTTGATTACGGCCCAGATCGTGAAAATATGCTTGATCAAATAAGAGAAATATCTCCTGAAGATGTATCAGGATATTTGAATATGCTGAAAGAATCAGAAGCGATATTTAAGCTTGGCTATGAAAAGTTAGCGGGCCATCCTTTTAACAGGATAGCAACAATGATTCGTTATGCACCAGCAATAATAAAGATGCGAGGTTATCAGTCTGTCTATAGTTTTGTATCTAGGCACTTACAACACCCTAATCTGCGACAAGCATTTTCAATTCAACCATTATTGGTAGGGGGAAATCCATTTAAGACCTCATCGATATACTCATTAATTCATGCGCTAGAACAAAAATGGGGTATATATTTCTGCATGGGGGGGACTGGAAAGTTAGTGTCAGAATTGGAAAAACTAATGATTCGTAATGGAATAAAAATATATTATAACTCTGATGTCAGTCATTTTTCTACAATAGGGAAAGTTATAACGAGAGTTAATTTTACAAACCGTAAAAGTGAGTCCTATGATTATGTTGTAAGTAATGCTGATCCAGTTCAGGTATCCGGAGAATTACTAAGGAATGAAAAGATTTCATTTCATAATTTTTTAATTAAAAAATATGCGAAACATTCAATGGGGTTATTTGTATTGTTTTTTGGCTCAGTAAAATCTTATGAAAATATTGCGCACCATACAATATGGATGGGACCAAGATATAAAGAGCTTTTAAAAGATATATTCGATCGACATCATCTAGCAGAAGATTTTTCAATTTATTTACATAGACCTACACGAACAGATCCATCGTTTGCACCAAAAAATCAGGATAGTTATTATGCTCTTGTTCCTGTTCCAAATCTGAAGGGCAATCAAGATTGGGATGAAATTAAGGAATCATTTTCTAAAAAAATATTACAAGAGCTTGATAAAACAATCATGCCTGGAATTGTTAAAAATTCCAGAGAAATTTTTTCAATGACACCAAAAGATTTTAAGCATGATTATAGAACTCCTTTTGGTAGTGGATTCTCAATAGCACCTATACTGTCGCAATCAGCATGGTTTAGGACTCATAACCAAGATGGAAGGTATAAAAACTTGTTTTATGTTGGGGCAGGGACTCATCCTGGCGCTGGGGTTCCTGGCGTGATTAATTCTGCAAAAGTTGTTGAAAAAATAATTTATTCGTGAGTAACAACTCAAAAGTAATGCGAAAGCATGGGAAAACATTTTTTTGGGCCTCGCGGTTTCTAGATAAAAAGGTAGCAACTAGGCTTTATGCTATATATGAATTTTGTCGTGAAGTGGACGACCTAATTGACCAACAAAACAAAGGGCTAAACTATGAAGAAAAACTAAGAGAGAGTATTAAGGGCTGGCGCTTGAGTAAGCAAAATTTAATTTTTAAGCCATTTTCTAATATTGAAAAAATTTTTATCCCAGGCCAAAGCCTTTTCAATGAGTTTTTTAACGGGCAGGAGTCTGATATTAAACAGAAACAACCTACTAGCATGAATAATCTATTGATATATTGTTATAGAGTCGCAGGTGTTGTTGGGCTAATGATATGCGATACTTTTGGAATAAAAGATCAAAAATTACGTTACTTCGCAATAGATTTGGGAATAGCAATGCAATTAACTAATATCGCTAGAGACATATATGAGGACGCTGAAAATAATAGAATATATATACCAATATCACTAATAGGGGAGAAAAAACCAAAAGATTTATTAGTCACAAATACAGACGAAAATTTATTAATCAATAAGGCTAGAGACCAATTAATTAATAAAGCTGAGTTGTATTATGAGAGCGGATTTAGAGGTGTCAGTTATTTACCCAATCAATCACAAAGAGCTGTGAGAGTAGCTGCAACATTATATCAATGTATAGGAAGAAAAATTCAAAAAAAGAAAGTATCCTACGACAGCCATCGCGTCTATTTAAATGCTTTTGAAAAGCTATACCGAACTATATTTATCTTAAAAAATAACAAGATGCATAAGAAGCATCCTTCCGAACATAATCATTTGCTTCATTATCCAATAAAAACGATGCCAGGTGCCCACAGATAATGAAAAAAAATTACGATATTATTGTTATTGGTTCCGGGTTATCAAGCTTAATGTTTCTAGTGAAATACGTGAAGAAGCACCCAAAACAAAAAATATTATTATTAGATAAGGATCATGATAAGAAAAATGATCAAACCTTTTGCGTTTGGCAGGGCCCAGATATTATCAATTTAACAAGCGAGTATGGCATACAGCCCAAGAAAATATGGGGAAAGATAAGGTTAGATTTTCAAAATAAATCTATCAATAAAGTGATGTCACCATATACCTACATTGCATATGATGGACAACAAACCTTAAGCAGTTTATTGAAGGAGTTTGTAAATAATATCACTTACAATACCAATTGTGAGGTGATTAAGGTAGTAAAAAATAAACTCTTCTATGTAACCTCTAAAGATGGCTCTATTTATTCTTCTCAAATGTTGATTGACAGTCGACATAATCTTAGCAACTATCACTCGAAAGATATGCTTTACCAAGCTTTTGTGGGGAGTGAAATAGAAATGCCAACAAATACTTTTGATGCAACTACAGTAACCCTCATGAGCTTTAAGGAAAATAAAAATGAGATTGAGTTTACATATATCTTGCCGTATACGAAGAAAATAGCATTAATAGAGACAACCTTTTTTACTAGAAATCCGAATATTAATAATATTAAACTTAAACACGAAGAAGCATTAAAAAAATATGGAAGATATTCATTACTTAGGACTGAGGAGGGTATTTTGCCTATGGGTAATATTAAGGCTAGTAAGGAAAGTAGTTATTTAAAAATTGGTATTAGCGCAGGGATGATAAGACCTTCAAGCGGGTATTCAATGATTAGAATTGCTAATTGGATTGAACAATTGCAAGAAACCGAACTAAATCAACAAAATTTAGGAAAATTTTATTTCAAACAACCCCGATTGCTAAATTGGCTAGACAAACAATTCCTGAAGGTCTGTTTCTATAGGCCTGAAATGGCTCCAGGGTTATTTATGAGTCTATTTTCTAAAGCCTCCATTTGGTCAGTAGTTCGTTTTATGGCTGACAGGCCAACGATAATTGACATTATTAGAGTTATTCACGCTTTACCAAAAAAAATTATGATCAAATATTTACTAAAATAAATAATGAACAACATTACTATTCACCAGTTGTGTGTAATTCTATTTTCTTTAGGACTCTTCACCCTAAGTACGTTAGATATAGACATTCTTATTTTAGATAATGGTAATAATGGACTTATTCTAATTGCATTAGCTCTAATAGGATCGGTTGGGGTCAGCCATGGCGCCATGGACGGTAAAGTCATTTGGGAGGCGAGCAATAATGCTTTGGAAAGATTCAAGATTTATTTATTTTATGTATTGCTATGTATTTTTGGTGCAATGATTTGGTATCTTGTTCCACTGATTGGATTAATTATCTTACTTACAATGTCAGTATTTCATTTTGCAGAGTCCGACCTCTATTCTTTTGACTTCCTGGGGCCGATACCAAAACTATCTTGGGGGATTGCAGTGACATTTATGCCTATATTATTTTTTAAAAATGATGTCACCCAAATTTTTTTGATACTTACTAATTACCATGTGCCAATAATTATAATGACAACAATTCAAACGATAACTGCCATCTCGGTTGTAATATTTTTTTATAATATGCTTGCAAGCTTAACAATGAAGAAAGGATTAATTTTACTAGAAATGATATCATTAATAGTAATTTCAACTTTTTTGAATCCCGTTGCCTGGTTTGCAGTCTATTTTTGTGGAGCCCATGGCATTAGAGCAATTTTAAATATTAAATTTAAATGGGCCCCTGATATCTTTTGGCTATTAGGATTTACCACTCCTATAATTATAATTACTTGTTACTTAGTTGGTAGTTCATCAGAAGTCGAAGTGGTAGATCTACTCATAGTGTTCCCGATTATTGCTTGCCTAACTATTGCACATATGTCTCTAAACAGTTTAATTCAAATAGTCAAAGGGGGTAGGTAAATACTTTCGAATAATCTACATGTGCACTGTTGTGTATTAATCATGCTAGACCACTGGAACGTTAAAAGAATTGACATTGATAGGATAGGTTTTACAAAGAAAGTTAATGGACGATGCTAGATACTATTAATTTTTATTTTGTAGTGCGTGTTCCTTTCTTTATATTTATATTGATAATGGTTGATAATGGTTGATAATGGTTAGTAAGTAAATTACTTGGATGTTGTGTATGAAGTACTTAATTTTCGTTTCATTCTTTTTGGTTACTCAAAATGTGCATGCAAATTGGATTACTTTCTTTGAGGGGTCAATATTTGATGCCAAATTACTCTTAAGCTCAGTTCGGCAAGATAAACAAAAAACTCAAGCACTTATTGTCTTAAAATATAAGAATAGATCATTTTCTGATGGCGTAACCTCACATGCTCTATTCTTAGAACATACATGTGGTGAAATAAGTCCTTCCATTATTGAGCAAAAATTTTATAAAGGTGCAGCAAATAGAAGTGAAGAATTATTTTTAAATAATAAGTTTGATAAATTTAAAAAATACGTCACTAATACATATCCAAATCTTATCAAGCAAATTTGTATTTAAGCTTATTTACTACCCTCATAAATTATCCTCCATCTCCCATCCTGTTTTTTCCATATTTGCTGCTTATTTACTTTGCTAATAATTAGATTACTTGTGTATTCTTGCTCAAATAAAACAATTCGTAATTGATCTTTAGTGGAAGGATACTCATAAATAGATATATTATTTAGGGAAATTTTAATATTTTTAGATTTTTTAAAAACGTTTTTTTTAAGAATTATCCATTTTTTATAACTTAAATTATTATATTTTGCATTAGTATCGTAGAAATTTATATAGTCATTATAATTCGCCTTTGTCCATGCCTCTTTCCATTTTTTTATGGAGCCTAGTAGTTTTTTTTGGTCATTTTTTATGTATTCTTCATTTCTTAATCCTAAATCAGTAATGCTTAAATTTGATAATATAACGGGTGTTCCATGTATTTCTAGGACGGGTTTTATTGCGACTAGATCTTTATTTGATAAGACTATGCAACCATCACTAGCCTGAGGTGCTCTACTGTAAGTAGATTTTGGTGTGCCATGAATCCAAATTCCAGAGCCAGTGAATTTATTTAATCTATCAAATGTATTTGGGTAGTTTAGCGGATAAGCACCCTCACCATAGAAATCAGTTAATTCACGCTGTATTTCTTTTTGAAGAAAATATGTACCAAATGGAGTCTTTTTATCTCCTTCAAATTTTTTCCCGTATCCATTTTTACCAATAGAAACGTAATAATCTGATAAGAGAGAATATTTACCTTTGTTATTTTCAAATACAAAAAGTCGAGAACTGTCCATATCAACATATATTAGATATTTATCTTTTTTAGCAGGGATTATGTTAAATTTAGGTCGCTTATTAACTTCACTTGCCATTAAGTACCCTTTTATCCTCCTTTGCGCCTCTTCCTTAAGCTCTATAACCTTGATAGAGTTGATCTGATTTGCACCACCACCAAAGTTGTTAATGCTCATTGAATAAGCAGTTAAAATATCACCACGAATTAAATGAGCTAGTTTAAAGTTGGGAGCTAAAGCTATTAATTCGTCAACAATATTAATTGCTTCATCAAGCTTGCCGTTTGATATTAATTCTAAAGAGTGAACCAATAAAGATTCAACTGTTTTTATATTATTTTTTTGAATTGTTTTTGATTTAGTTGGATGCTTATCACTGCTAGTATTATTGGGTATCAGATTTCTAAACTTATCTATAAAGATTTCTCTTTGCTCAGAGGGTTCTTTGTCAAAAAAATTAGATAATTTTTTAATTTTTTCCCCCTCAGAGCTTAAGATATTAGAATGGTAAAACAATAGAATAAGAAAAAATAGGCGCATAGTAATTGTAAGCTGTTAAAATCTCTTTACTCAGAAGCCTCACTTAGAATTAACCAATCACCTTCATTCCCTATAAGGACTAAAGTTTTATTTGAAGTTTGATTTAAAGCCCCGGATTTATAATTTTGGATAAAAGTTGCTGTAATTTTATTCTTGCCAAACTTTAACTCAATATTAGACAATGAAATATTTATAGTTTTTTTTGAAATTATTCTACTTGTTCTATATTGCTCCCAATCAGGCTTGCTCATATTATTTGGGTATTGAAAATTAGAATCATAAGAGCTTAAGTAACCTTCCATATCTTTATTTTCCCAAGCAGCTTTCCAATTATCTATTGCTCTTAAAATTTTGGTAGATAATTCTTTTTTTGTCAGCTTTACAACCTTGATTTTATTTTTTTCTGTAATTGAATTAATTGAATTAATTGCGGTATTCTTTGTGTTTGGTTGGTAGTTAAATAATTGAGTAATCATCGAAAGCTTTGTTATCGCTATATTATTCGACTTGTCAATTTCTAAAGCTTTGTTATAAGCTTCGCTTGCCATTTTGGTATAAATATCCCCAAGGTTTATATGCGCAGTTAAGTAACTGGGATTTGTTTTAATAGCTTGTTCTAGAATCTCCTTTGCTAGCCTATATTGACTTTTTTTAGCATAAAGTACTGCAAGGTTATTAAATGGTTCCGGCAGCTCTGGAAATCGCTCTGTTAAATCCCTGAATGTATCAATTGCTTTATTGTTTTCATTTAAATTTGTTTCAATAATTCCTTTGTAGAATAATATTTCTGGATTATTTAAATTGTTTTCTAGGATATTAGTTATAACAATATCAGCACGCAGATATTTACCATTTTTTAATAAATTTTTAATTTTTTCTACATCGCTTTTTGCGAATGTAGTCGACATAAAAAAAATGAATAAGCATGTGACAAATATAAGAATCAATACTGAAGCTCTTTGGTTTTTAATGATGGTTTTATTTTTCATAATTTTAAGTTAATTTTTAAGTTAATTTAGTTTTATTCATTTTCCGAGATTCATGTTGTCTAAAAGCCTTATGAATGCAATACTATAGTAATAACAATTAAGCCTGTATCGGTTTTTTGTAGCTTTTGTCTATAATAGATTTTGGTTTGGATAGCTCAATAGTCGAACAAAAGTCCCCATTTATTGTTAAATTGTCTTTGGGTAACTTGCTTAGTATATCGGTGTTAAGCTTTATAACTAATTCATCATACATTTTTCTAATATAAAAATTTGCTTTTTGATGTATTTTGGTTTGGTGCTCAATCTCAATAGTTAATGAATCTTGCAAAATATTTCTAGGGCCATATATTCTTACTTTTAGCTGCCCGTAAACAATACTCATTTGGTAGTTATAAAATATATTGGGCTCAAGAGAGAATATATACTTGGAATCAGATCCCGCTAAACATTTTTTTACATCTGGCTCTAAATTTTTCTTGACTGCTTCTTCAAGCATTGGGCCTTGAAAGTAGGTGTGTAATTCTCCATAAGCAGAAGGGCGAACATTATCTGAATGCTCATAGTATCTTTCATAAATGAGATATTGGAAGTCTTGCGAAAATAAGCTAGCTGATACTAGAAGAAGAGATAGAAGGGTATAGTTTAGTTTTTTCATTTAGTTTTACTTTCATTATTATTAAAATATTTTTAATTATAATTCTTTTTTTATCAAGTACGTATACTTTTGCTGATTTTGATGCAGAAGTTGTTAGTATTGTCGATGGAGACACTATAGACGTTTTGGATGGAGAAGGTAAAAAATTAAGAATTAGATTATTAGGCATAGATACTCCTGAGCTTAAGCAACATTTTGGATACGAATCATTTTTGTACTTAAGCAAAATTCTAAATGGGAAGTCTGTAACAATCATCTCAAGTCCAGATAAAAATAAACCCTATACATTGGGCTATTATAAAAGGATTATCGGAAAAGTCGTTATGAATGGAAAAGACATTAATTTAGAGATGGTAAGAAATGGCATGGCCTGGCACTTTAAAAAATACAAAAAAAGTCAACCTATAGACGAACGTCACAGTTATAATGAAGCTGAAAATAAAGCACGGAAAAAGAATATTGGTCTATGGTCAGGGCAGAATCCATTACCACCATGGAAATGGAGAAAGCTGAACAAAAAAAGATAACTTGAACAATTTTATTAACTATATGTCGAAAGAATTATGAGAATTTTATTAATTAGTCTGTTATTTATACCTTTAATTTCTTTAGGAGCTTGTATGGATTTTTATAATCAAGACTTAAAAACACTTCAAGGTGAAAAGTTTGACCTTTGCAAGCATCAAGATAAGCCAATTCTTTTCGTTAATACTGCAAGTAAGTGTGGTTTTACTTCTCAGTTTGAAGGCCTCGAAAATCTTTATCGAGAAAATAAAGAAAATATTATGATTGTGGGTTTTCCATCTAATGATTTTAATCAAGAATTAACGACGGATAAAGAAATTCAAGATTTTTGTAAGATGACTTATGCAGTTGAATTTCCAATGATGAGTAAATCTAGCGTAATAGGCCCAAAAGCAAATAGTGTATATAAGAATCTAGCAGCTATCACTGGTGAGGCACCATTGTGGAATTTTTATAAATTTCTAGTCATGCCGAATGCAGAAAAAGTCCATGTTTTTGGGAGTATGACGAGCCCTAATTCAAAAAAAATAACAAGCCTGTTAAAGCCATATATTAAATAATTAAATTTTATTTATATTCTGAATGATGATAGCTGAGAGTTCTTCGACTGATCTTGAAGTTGATTCAGCCATGGGAATGTTTAATCTTTTCATTAGGTCTTCTGCTAAACCTACTTCTTCACGACAATTTGCTAAAGATGCATAATTACTGTTGGGCCTTCTTTCACTTCTTAATGAATGAAGCCTTTCTGGCTTAATAGTTAATCCAAAAATTTTATCGAGATATCCTTCTAGAATAGGAGGAAGAGTGCCTCTGCTAAAATCTTCTGGGATTAATGGATAGTTAGCTGCTTTAATACCAAATTGCATTGCCAAATATACGCTAGTTGGAGTTTTCCCTGAGCGAGAAACACCAACGAGAATGACCTGGGCTTGATTTAGTCCCGAGTGAGTTATGCCATCATCATGCCCGAGAGCAAAATTAATTGCCTCCATTCTAGGCCCATAATTATTTCCAGTCATGCTATGTGATACCCCTGGGCGAGTTAATGGATCTTCTTTGATTTCAAGTCCAAGAGGATTAATAAATGCTTCAAACAGATCGACATAATATGCATCTACAGCTTTTAATTCTTTCCTTAACTTATTATTACCGATCGACATAATTACTATTGGCCTTTGACCACCAAGCATTTTAGCATTAGCAATTCTTTTTTGAGCATCTTCAACTTTAGATTCTGAATCAATAAAAGGAAGTCGAATTTGATCAAATTCTGTATCAGGAAAATGAGCTAATAAACCACCAAGAGAGCCTGCAGTAATTCCCGTACCATCTGAAATAAAAAAAGCTGTTCTTTTATTTTTACTCATTTATTTTTTACTTAGTTGTTTCCATGTATTTATAACTGTATCAGGGTTTAGAGATAAAGAGCTAACACCTTGTTTAACAAGCCAATCTGCAAAATCCGGATGGTCTGAAGGGCCTTGACCACATATACCTATATACTTATTATTCTTTTTTGCCGAAGCTATTGCTAACTCAATTAACCTCAAGACAGCTGGGTCCCTTTCATCAAAACCATCGGCTAAAATGCCTGAGTCCCTATCTATACCTAACGATAATTGAGTAAGGTCATTTGATCCGATAGAAAACCCATCAAAATATTCCATAAATTCATCAGCTAGAATTGCATTAGATGGTACTTCACACATCATAATTATCCTTAATCCGTTTTCGCCTCTTTTTAATCCAAAATCAGACATGATCTGCACTACTGATTTTGCTTCAGATAAAGTTCTAACAAAAGGAACCATTAATTCAATGTTGGTTAAACCCATCTCTTCTCGCACCTTTTTCATTGCGATACATTCAAGCTCAAAACAGTCTTTAAATTCTTCTGATATGTACCTAGCAGCTCCCCTAAAGCCTATCATTGGATTTTCTTCCTCAGGCTCATAAATATCTCCAGCTACTAATTTTTTATATTCGTTAGATTTAAAGTCAGAGGTTCTTACGATTACTGGATTCGGGTAAAAAGCAGCTGCAATAGTCGCAACTCCTTCTGATATCTTATCAATATAAAACTGTTTTGGGTTCTTGTAACCTTTTGCTCGATGGTCTATAAGTTTTTGAATATCAGTAGGCATCGCTTTGTAATTGATAATTGCCTTTGGGTGAATACCAATCATATTATTAATGACAAATTCTAAACGAGCCAATCCAACACCATGGTTTGGAATCTGGGCAAAAGTAAATGCCATATCTGGACTCCCAATATTCATCATGATTTTTACTGGAGGTTCAGAAAGCTTCCCATCGTCTTTAGTTTCAACTTCATATTTAAGCGCACCCTGATAAACAATACCAGTTTCCCCCTCTGAGCAGCAGACAGTAACTAAATCACCATCTTTTAAAAGTTCGGTTGCGTTAACGCTTCCCACAATTGCTGGTATACCCAGTTCTCGAGCAATGATAGCGGCATGACAAGTTCTTCCACCTCTATTTGTAACCAGAGCTGATGCTCTTTTCATAACAGGCTCCCAATTTGGGTCTGTCATGTCCGCAACTAATATATCTCCAGGCTCGACTAAATGCATATCTGCTGGGTCATTAACTATTTTAACGGGACCTATTCCAATTTTTTGAGTCACTGCTCGTCCGGCAACAATTGCCTTGCCAGTCTCTTTTAGTTTAAATATCTCAATAATATTTTTTGATTGAGATTTAACCGTTTCTGGTCTAGCTTGAAGGATGTATATTTTTCCATCAATTCCGTTCTTCCCCCATTCTATATCCATTGGACATTTATAATGCGATTCGATTGTGACAGCATATTTAGCTAGTTCGATTATATCTTCATCTGAAATACAGAATTTATTCGAATCTTTTTCATCTACATCGGTTGTTATTGTACTTAAGCCAGCTTGAGTATCTTCACTAAAAACCATCTTAATTTTTTTGGAACCAATTGATCTTCTCACGATAGGCTCTTTACCTTTAGAGAGTAGTGGCTTATGAACATAGAACTCATCAGGATTGACCGCACCTTGCACAACAGTTTCTCCTAGGCCATATGAGGCTGTAATAAATACAACGTCTTTAAAGCCTGATTCAGTATCAATGGTGAACATAACACCTGAAGAGCCAAGATCACTTCTGACCATTTGTTGAATACCTGCGGAAATTGCTACTTCAGAATGCACAAAGTCCTTATGAACTCTATAAGAAATAGCGCGATCGTTATAAAGAGAAGCAAAAACCTCTTTAATCGCTTGTTTAATGTTTTCAATACCAAGGATATTTAAAAAACTTTCTTGCTGTCCTGCAAAGGAAGCATCAGGTAAATCTTCTGCAGTTGCTGATGATCGAACTGCAAATGTTGTACCTTTTGCTGAATTTTTAATTAATTCTTCATAACTTTTTTCAATAGCCGAATTAAAATCGCCTGAAAAAGAACTATCTAAAATCCATTTACGAACCTTTTTACCACTTTTAGCTAAAGCAATAACATCATTTATATCTAAAGTTTCGAGTTCGGTAATGATTTTTGCTTCTAATTCATTGTGTTTAAGAAAATCGTTGAATGCACTTGCAGTTGTAGCAAATCCAGTAGGGACTCTCACACCTTTTGCATCTAGTTGAGATATCATTTCCCCTAATGACGCATTTTTTCCACCGACTATTGCTACATCAGCGTTTCTAAGCTTTTCAAATGGTATTACATATTCAGACATCATAAATCCTTATGGTTTATTGAAAGTTATAACTCATTTAAACTTAAAGACGTAATTCTGCCAAATATGATTGTTCTTGTCATTAAGTATTATTAGTATTAGAACTATTAAATAATATTTAAATTTAATTTAAATTTAATTGCAGACTTTTATTGAATGTTGTTAAAATGGTTATCCATTTATAAATGGCTAGAAATTTCAAATAACGGAGACTCAAATGGCATCACTATTAGAACAATTAAAGTCAATGTGCAGACACTGGAGAAGTTGAGGCAATTAAGACACTTAAGCCAGTTGATGCGACAACTAACCCATCATTACTTTTAAAGGCAAGTACATTACCTCAATGTGAACCAATGATTGCTGAAGCTATTGCTTATGCTAAAGCAAATAGTTCAGACAAAGCACAGCAAATTGAAGATGCAGCAGATAAACTAGCTGTGTTAGTTGGTTTAGAGATACAAAAACACATACCAGGAAGAATTTCAACTGAGGTTGATGCAAGCCTATCTTTTAATATAGATAAAATGGTTGCTAAGGGAAAAAAGATAATATCTTTATATAATGAAGCTGGAGTAGCAAATGACCGAGTATTGGTTAAATTAGCATCGACATGGGAAGGTATTAAGGCTGGGGAGATTCTTGAGAAAGAGGGCATTAATTGTAATTTAACTCTGTTATTTAGCTTTGCTCAGGCAAGAGCTTGTGCTGAAGCCGGTGTATTTTTGATTTCTCCTTTTGTTGGAAGAATAATGGATTGGTATAAAGCTAAAACTGGGGAAACTTACACACCCGAAACAGATCCAGGTGTTATTTCAGTGCAAAATATATATGGATGGTTCAAAGAGCATGGCTTTAAAACTGTAGTTATGGGCGCATCTTTTAGAAATATTGGTGAAATAACGGCCTTAGCAGGGTGCGATCGCTTAACAATTGCTCCAGCTTTATTAGAAGAATTAGATTCAACAGAGGGTGATTTACCTCAAGTCCTTAAAGATAATGGGGCAACAAAAGAAAAACCATCAAAGCTTGAAGAAGACCAATTTAGATTCGATCATAACGGAGATGCAATGGCGACTGAAAAATTAGCTGAAGGTATCCGTAATTTTGTTATTGATCAAAATAAATTAGAAGCAGTATTAGCTGAAAAACTGTAAATAATTATAGTTTTAATTGATTGACATCTATTGATTGAAGCGATACTATTTCGGTCTGCTCGACTAGAAGTGTGAATTAGCTACTTCTAAGTAGAATTATTTTTAAATACGCATATATGGGAGATTAAACCATGGCACTTACACAAATGGCATTAGATTCATTAGACTTTGACGCAACAATGGCACTAGCTGAAACAGTT